>Ga0208338_1000051_pt1 | contig 55842 bp, 44 predicted proteins | sample ForSoiNitrogNN91_FD_187858 | JGI IMG/M metagenome (GOLD analysis project Ga0208338, IMG submission 187858) | Forest soil microbial communities from Browns Valley, California, USA, that are Nitrogen fertilized - NN91 (SPAdes) | ecosystem: Environmental > Terrestrial > Soil > Temperate forest ...
ACCTGCTCCGTACCTTTCGTGCTGAAGTTTCAGCTTCAGTACCACAAAAGGTGACATTTCAACTTTGGAGAAAGGTGACATTACTACTTTGCGCTAACAACTTTTAGCCACGGATTTTCACGGATAACACGGATTTTCTTTTAGCCGTGTTCATCCGTGAAATCCGTGGCTCAAGAATTTACGTCCAGGTGCGGTGGTGCCTGGGGCCAGCGAGATCTAATCCTCTGGAAGGGCGCTAAATCGTAAACTCCAAACACCTCGCGCGATCCGGATCCTGACATATGTAGACCTGGTAGAACGAGAGGTTGCGGGTGAGCCCCAGTTGGGCGACGTCAACTCGCCGGAAAAAATAGTTTAGAACGTCTGCTACTTCCCTCCACGTGTTTACGTGTTCGGAGCGCATGATCAACTCATAATCCAATCCATAGCGCCGCTTGAACTCCCATCCCGTCGTCAGCTTCCAACCTAAACTCCAGAGTGGACCACCTTCAGCCGGTATCGCGGCACGCAGTTGACCGCCGGGCTTCAATAAGAGCCCGCAACCCGCAACTACTTCGGGCAGGTTACAGATATGTTCGAAAGTCGCGATAGAGATGATTCGATCGTAGCGAGTCTCCGGCGGCACTTCGTTGAGGTCGTCGTAGATATTTCTCACCCGACTCAAGAACGGAGAATTTGCGAACTGATAATGTGCAGGCTCAACGATGTCGTACGCCGCATGATTTGATTCGTATCGCAAATGGTTGAGCGTGCCGGCGCCGATCTCGAGCGTTGATAAACCGTCCCGCGCGTCTCTCGCAATGCGGCGATGCATCCATCCCTCCAAACCCGTTGAAAGCCAGGACGCTGGCGAACGTCCATGCCGGTTTTCCTGAATGTGTTGCAGGTAGATCTTTTCGTATTCGGGTGGAAGGGTTGGTCGAATCTTGGGAAAGCTGCTAAGAGGCATGATCATTTGACGCTACTGAGATCGTATATCTGCGCGTCCATGTCGTGAAACAGGGGCGTTCCGAGAGCCGCGACCGGATTCATATTCCCTGGCAGAATCAAATACCGGAACCCGTACTCGCGAGAAAGTCTCTCGTAATCTCCCAGCTCAAATGTCTGTCGCAACTCCTGGCTCTTAGCATCAACAGTTCGCGTGACCCGGGCGATGTAACCATAAGCCATCGGTTTCTGATGTACCGTCTGATAATAAAGCGCGTGAAACTTAGTGTCGCGCGCGTCGTAGACGGCGCCCTCCGGCAATTTTTTCAATTGCTTTACAAATTCGGGTAACGGGTTTACTCGCGCCGGAATAGGACCAGGCAGATATTCGAAGACCAGCACGAGGAGAATTATCGCGACAAAAACCGCTGACGAGCGTTTGCGATTCAACAACTCAGCGAAACCAACCGCAGAAATAATGGACGCCGCAAGGATCGCCATCGACACCATACGCACCGGCATCCCGCCGAGTGACATTCCCGGAATCAGTTTCACCACCACGGTATAAGGCATGAGCGGGAAGTGAATTTCATGGCCGGCAATGTGAAGCGATGGTCCAAGTGCAAGTAACACGAAGACAATGAAAATGAGAAACCATAACCCGACGGGTTCCTGCAACTTCTTGCGTCTAATCCAGACGTAAACGAGCATAACGAACACCGCAAAGCCGAGGTGCACGGATTGTTCTACCGCCTCGTTCAGTCCGCTCCAATAAAAAGAGGTAAGCTCGGGAAATCGCCACTGACGGCCTGGTATAAACAAGCCTAATAGATCAAGAGAAAAGTCGGCCGGGTCATGCGCACCGGACGGAGGATCGCGCACCAATAACATGAGCAGCGAAATCACGAGCGGTCCGGACGTGGCGAGTGTCACTAACAGGAACGAGCCAAGCGCCTGCGGATATTTTGAACGCAGAAAGAAAAGCCAGTCTCTGCTTCTTATCCAGTGCCAGATAAAGATCAACACTCCGATAAGTACGCAGTACAGAAAGTAGTAGTAGTCGCAGAGCAACACGAGAAAAAGAACGCCCGCCGCTGAAACACCTGTGACGACGCGTGGCCTCATGATCAAGCGGTACCAGCACAACACGAAAAGCGGAATCCATTCCATTGACAACAGGTTCAGATGTCCTCCCTGCGCGTGAGAGAAGTGATATTCCGAGAAGGTGAAAATGAAGCCGGCGAATAAGCACGCCGCAAATGATCTCGTAAACTCTCTCGCCAGCACGAACGCCGTCACGCCGCTTACCACAAACGTGAAGATAACGATGACATTATGAGCCTGAAGCTGACTCATCAATCTCAACAGAATGATGGCCAGCATGCCGTTGAAGGGATTCAGAGTGTGCGACAGAAGTGAAGTGCCGTAAGGATAGTACAAAAACGTCGTGTGCCACGGAGACTGGTGCAACTCCGTGATCGCTTTGTTGGTCCACCAAAGGTTCCAGATGTTGCCGAGGCCGTCGCCTTCGTCGGTAAAGTAGTGAGTCGAGAATTGATGTAGCTGCGGAAACGTGAGCAAGTAGAAGCAAACGAGGTAGAAGATCAACGGAATGACAACTAGTCCTATCGAATCTGCAACTATTTTTGCCGCACCGGACTGTTGTGCCATTTCGCTTGACGGCCGAGGATGGTGGAATTACTCAGCCCGCAGCTTTCTTCGCGTGACCTCTAATTGATTCCTCAACCAAAACTGTTTGCTCTTGACGCTTCAACTGCTTCGCATACGCACCCGTCGTCAAACTCCAGCGAACTTTGACAGTTTCACAAAGGACGTCGAGGTAGTGCGCGGGTCGCAAGTGTGTGCCCGGACGGTTGGACCATTGCGCCGGGACCATGCCGATCCGCGAATTAAGCCGGCGCGCCAGCGCCAGTGCTTCCACGTCAAAGCCCCAGCCATCAATCTTGCAAACAGGGAAGATCTGTTCTGCGGCGGATTTGCTGAATGCCTTGAACCCACATTGAGTGTCCCAGATTCCGCGAACAGCGACCGACTGGATGAACAAGTTCCCCGCGCCACGAAACATTCTCCTCACGCGCGATTGCGGTCCGTCATGCATAGGACCCGTTACGTCGCGCGCATGACGCGAGCAGATGACGAGATCATATCCAGCGTCGAAAAGCGGCGCCATCTTGTCGAAGTTCGAGATACTGATTGAGTTGTCTGCATCGGCGAACAGGCGCACGCGACCAGTAGCGGCGAGCATTCCCTCGCGGACGGTGTAACCCTTGCCGCGATTCTCTTTCCGATCAATCCAGCGGATGTGTTGACGGCCGGCGGCGAACTCCTGAGTTTTCGCGAGTGTGCCATCCTGGGCGCCGTCGATAACGACCAACACTTCCCATTCGTAATCCTGTTTTTGCAAGTAATCATAGATGGCGGCGAGGGTGTCAGTAATCCGCAACTCCTCATTGAAGGCCGGGATTACAACGGACAAGTATGGCGTCGTCATCGAGGGTGAAGATAATTTGAACACAGGAATTCAGCAAGCGTAGGCCGCGTCTTTATTTGACAGATTACACTGACTATCTGAGTGGGGCAAAGTGGCGGTCGCAAAAGAAAAGCGGCAGACTGTACAGTCCGCCGCAAGTCGTTGATATCACTGGTGCACCCGGCATGATTCGAACATGCGACCCCTGATTCGTAGTGCGGTCACAAGCACTGCATCAGGTGACGGCTTTTACGATTTACTAACATTTGTTACAGGTTGCAGCCGCCAACGAGTCCATCTGTTACCACCTATTCAGACCAGGTTCGCTGTGGTGTTGTCACAAGTTTATCTCAAGTGGACCACGAGTCCCCCGATTTTTCTACGGTAAGTGAACTGTCTGAGCGAAGAATAATGGACGACGTATGCTCTTCCAAAGTTCTAGGACTTGGGCGGGCGATAGGCGCTTTGGGGACTGGCGGTGGGTTCGGGAAAGGTAACTTCGCCATCGGTCAATGTCATCAACAACACGCCGTTTTGCTTGATCCAATTGAAGGGGATGTTCTTTCGATATCTTTGAGGGTATGGATCGGGATAGTTCTTAAACCAATTCTCGAAAAAGTCCTTCATCGACGAGCCATGAGCATATCGTAGGTCAACGTGTCGCAAATTATCGCGATGATCAAAGAAGAGGTGGCCCACTTCCATGTCCCGGCGTAGTTTCTCCTTTCCGGCATTCTTGTGATACTGATATTCGTAACTTCCTCCTTGCGTTGCTGACTTGACTTCGTACTCTGTTAGGTCAATGCCAGCAGCCAGTTTTTTCCCAAGGTCACGAACCAGAATCGAGGCGAATACTTCCCAGTCAGACGACATCGCGGCTCCTGGCGCGCGTACATTGCGCGCAGCATAGAGTCGTAGTTTTCCTTGAAGCGGTCCATACATATAAGCATGGAAAAACATTAAAGCCTTTTCAAAGTCGAGTTCGGTAGGCTGCCCTCCGACCTTGTATGCTTTTTGTTTCGACATCTTTGCTTATGTTTTATCTAAGAACCGCGCCAACTGCGTCAGGACTGAGGGCTCATCATTTAGCTGGCACTCCCATATGGCCAAAACCTTCCAACCCTCCGCCTCTAATTGATTCCGCGAATCTGCGTCGCGGTTTCGATTGCGAATGACTTTTTCAGTCCAATACACGACATTAGTTTTTGGAACCCGTGATCCTCGTTGGCAATCGTGGCCATGCCACCAGCAGCCGTGGATAAACAGAACCTTTTTGCGACTCGGGAAAACGAGATCTGGACAACCTGGTAGCTTTTTTGAGTGAAGTCGGTAGCGATAACCGTTGGCGTGAAGTAAACGTCGAACCAGTAGCTCGGGACGAGTATTCTTACTCCTTACCGCTTGCATAGTGCGGTGCCTGAGTTCGGGCGATTCCATATGGCTTCGTCTGGATGATTGCCATTTTTAGTTTGAGATAGCGTTAGGCCGCCATTGTTTTCTTTTTTGCCGCACTATCTAAGATAGGTTCGAAGATGTATTTGGCAAGGTGACGCACAACAGGAACAACCACGCCATCACCAGTGAGATGATAAGCTTCGTTATAGTTTTCAGGAAGTTTATAGCTATCGCGCAACCCCATCAATCGCGCCGTTTCTCGAGTAGAGATCAGACGCGCCTTGACTGTTTGACCATTAACCATGAGGATTATTTGCCGGCTCGATCCACCCCCGGGTGTTCGTAGGCACCCAGACACGTTATCAAAACGAATTTCTGCGCGTTGTACAGCGCGGCCAGCGTCATCCTGTCGAGTTCTTTTGTAAACACCTCCTATAATTGGTCGGCCCAACTGTTGTACCTTTGCTAATTTGAGACGATTTACTTTACTCATCATTCCTATCAGACGAATTGTTTCATCGGCTGAAAACCACCCTGTACCGGTAGGGTCGTCCTCGATGATGTCAGTGAATGATAACCTACGCACCCGCGGCAATGGCAAATTCCACCAAATCCATCTCGCTTTAACGTCTTCTGGTAGCTTTGCATAGGCACTCCCAAGCCTCTTATTATGCCAAGCTGACAACGGACCCGCGGCAATCAAATCAATAGGAATTGTCAAACGATCTTTGACGGCGATAACAAAGAGTCTAGGGCGAGACTGTGGTACAAAGAGCACAGCGTCTATAACGATGGCACCCAGTGAATATCCTGCTTCAACGAATCCGCGACAGATTGTTTCGAAGTCCCTGCCTTGGTGCGAGTTAAGAGTACCGCATACATTTTCTATTACGATCAGTGACGGTGCACGTTTTTCCTCAACCAGGGCTTTCATTAAATTCCAGAACGGTCGGAACATTCCTGAGCGATCACCTTTAAGTCCCGCTCCTAAGCCTGCTAATGATAGGTCTTGGCATGGGAATGACGCCCACGCTAAATGCGCGTGACCGGGGAGATCCGAACTTATGAGAGACTCAACGCTGTCGGTGTTCAGTTCGGCGTTTCCCCAATTCTGGGTATAGATGCGTGTCTTTTTAGGGTCAAAATCATTAGCGAATATACAACGCCAACCTTGACCGAGTCCTGCGCGCACCATGCCGCCACCCGCAAAAAACTCGTAGAAGTCGCGCATTAACTGTCCTCAGTACAGCCCGCCGCAAGTCGTTGAAACCATTGGTGCACCCGGCATGATTCGAACATGCGACCCCCTGATTCGTAGTCAGGTACTCTATCCAACTGAGCTACGGGTGCGAAGAGGCTAATAGTAAATAATGCGCGCCGATATGTAAAACGGTCACCGCGCGAAATAGCCGGGTTTGGTGCGCGCTGTGAGATCGGAATTTGTGACTTCTACCTTGATTTCGTGCCACTTTCCACGCTGGCGGTCGCCCTTTGCCTGGTAGGCTACTGTGTAGAGCGTGCGTAGATTTGCCGCCACCTCACGATAAAGCTGCGCCATGTATTCCAGACGATTGATCTCGTTCAAACGTCCGCCAGTGCGATCCGCCAGCGACTGCAAACGCGCGCGCGCCGCTGCATGAATGCCGACAATGTTAGGTGTTTGTATTGGCAGACGTTTCGGATCGCCCGACGGTAACACCAGCGGATAAATCGTGACGCCCTGTCGATCCGCGGAGGCGAGCACGTAATTCAACTCTGCACTCGACTGCGGCTGGATCGTCGCCAGTGCTTCTTCATTCGTTTGTGCTTTCGATAGCGTCGACCGATCGGCGTTGCGGAGTTGCGTATCCAAGCCGTCAGTCAAAACCACAATAGCCTTGCGACGTCGCGGACCTTCCTTCTCCAACTCTTTCAATGCGTACTTCAAAGCATCGTAAAAATGAGTTTCACCCTTGCCGTTCGCAATCTCGATCGCGTAGGCCGTCTTCATGCGATCGGTGCTAAAGCCGGCCAACGACTTAACGGCTTCATTAAACTGAACAACCGCGACGCGATCTTCAGGCGCGAGCGCGTCGAGAAAGCGCTGACTCGCGAGTTTCAACTGCTGCCGGAAATTGATCGTCGAGCCTGACATGTCGAGCATCAGCACGAGGCTGAACGGCGCATCGACAGGCTCGAAGTGCTGAATCGATTGCTTCACGCCGTCTTCGTAGACAGTGAAATCGTCTCGGTTTAGCGATGTGATGGCGCGACCCTGCTTGTCGACCACGCCGATGTTCAGTTGTATGAGTGAAGTTTCAGTGCGGATTACGTCGTCAACATCCTGAGCCCGCGCGGGAACGAGTGCAACAAAGGCAAAAAACGCGAAAATAAACGTTTGATAAAGGGGTTTTGGATAACGCATAGAAAATCGGCCTGCAAAGTATGCCCGCCCGTCCTGAGTTTTTCAAACGCGCTGATTTCGGACGCTTTTGCCCTCTGTACGGTTGCTTTTTTCGGGAATTGACTATAATGCGAGCACTTTGTCGTTCCTCACAGATTATCGTCCAAATTTTTGTTCGGAATGCGGCGCGAAGATCGTGCGACTGCGCTGGCGTGTCTGGACCAGCCGCCGATTCTGCGATGACTGTGGCGCGCGCGTGGGTCGGACGCTTCGACTGCAACGAGCCGGGATTACTGTTGTACTTATTTTCCTGGGAGTGCTGATCGGACGTGGGTTCAGACGCGAGCCACCGCCATTAGTGATTCAGCGCCCATCAATCCCAACCTCGCAGCCTACTCAACCCGCGACGACGGTCGAAGAAAAGACTTACATCTGTGGAGCGAGAACAAAGAAAGACACGCCCTGTTCACGCCGCGTGCGTGGTCCAGTTCGCTGCTGGCAACACAAAGGCGCACAGGCGATGCTGCCATTGGAAAAGCTGCTTGTTAAGGAGTAAATATCACGTGTTACGATAACAACCGATTGGAGGACTGCGATGCAAGCTTTAGAACCGCAAACATCAGTCGAAGTTAATTTCTCACCACTCACACGCCGCTACACTCTCGAAGAGTTTTGGGCACTGCCTGAACGAGAGGACCACGCGCGTTATGAACTCATTGGAGGATATCTTTTTATGGTTCCGCCGCCAAACCCACCTCACGGGTCTGTCGCCTCACGAATCAACAGGGCTTTAATGGCCTTCTTGCTCGCTAACAATATAGAAGGAGAGGCGTATTTCCCGCGGGAACCGATTTACGTTCGCGCTGAAGGCTCAACTTACCTTGAACCTGACATGATGTACGTGTCACGCGAGTTGGAGCAAAAGATGGGTGCGAAGCGCACCTCGGCCGACATCGTCTTTGAGTTCGTCTCGCGCAGCACAAACGTTTACGATCACACTACAAAGGCTGATACGTATCTGGCGTTAGGAGTGCGCGAACTGTGGCTCGTCGATCCTTTCAACGCCATTATCGAAGTGCGTCATGCAAGCAAAATCGGCGAGATACTGGTATGGAAGATCTTCAGTTACTCACACGGCCAGACTGCCAAGTCGAGAGTGCTCGAGGGATTTGAAGTGCCAGTCAGCGAATTCTTCGCAGGAATTACTTAGACAGGATTACAAGATTAACAGGATTTGCAGGATATCTGTTCATCCTGCAAATCCTGTAATCATGTTCAACTACTTATTCCCTTGCTCGGTGGCCTTTGAGGTTTGGCGGCGGTCGATGGTCTTCACCGGGGGAGCGGGCTTCGGTGGAAGCTTCACGGGTGTCTTAAGCTTCGCCATCACTTCAGCTATCGCACGCTCGAGCTGTGGATCCTTGCCGGCGATTACCGATTGTGGATCGTTATCAACTTCGATGTCCGGATCCACACCGTAGCCTTCAATGATCCACTCGCCGGTCTTGCTCGCAAAGCCTGACTCCGGAACATTCACGATCCCACCATCGATTAGTGTCCCACGGTTGTTAATACCAACCACGCCACCCCACGAACGCTTGCCGATCAATGGTCCAAGTCCGGCTTCGCGGAACATCGCCGGGAAGATGTCGCCGTCTGACGCTGAATTCTCGTCGAGCAACGCCGCCATCGGTCCGATAAAGACACCGTCAGGATACGTGGACGCATCGTCATTAGTCCGTGAATAATTCAAAGCCAACACTTTCCGGCGCAAACGCTCGATGAGCATACGCGAAACGTTGCCGCCGCCATTCGCACGCACGTCGACGATCAACGCCTCTCGCTTCAGTTGCGGGTAATACCACTTGATGAACTCGCGGATACCATTCGCGCCCATGTCGGGAACGTGCAGATAGCCAACGCGTCCATTCGTCGCCTTCGCCACCTTCTCGCGATTGCCGTTGACCCAATCGAGATAGATCAGGTTTTGCTCGTCAGTGATCGGTTTGTAAGAAACGGTGCGCGCGCCCTGCATTGTCGGAGTTTTATTTAGCGTAAGCTGGACCGTGTTGTCAGCTCTATTTCTGAGCAATTGATACGGATCTTCATTCGCTTTCAACTCTTCGCCATTGATCGCGAGCACGTAATCACCAACACTCGCATTCACTCCAACTTCCGTGAGCGGCGAGCGATAAATGTCTTCCGAGTTATCACCCTCGAAGATCTTCGAAATGCGATAACGTCCGGCCTGCGCGTCAAGCTCAAAACGCGCACCCGGCAATCCAAACCGCGGCCGCGGCGGAATCTGGAAATCACCGCCATCGATATACGCGTGCTGCACCGTGAGCTCAGAAATCATCTCGCTAATCACGTAGTTGAGATCCGAGCGATGATGTACATACTTCAGCAACGGCTTGTACTGCTCGCGCAACGCAACCCAATCGAAACCGTGCATGTTTGAAACATAGAACCAGTCGCGATAGCGTCGCCAAACCTCGGTGAAGATCTGGTTCCACTCTTCAGTCGGCACGCGATCGACATACAACCCATTGGTGGCAACTGCCTTCTTCGTTCGCTCACCTTGCGGCGTCGCGTCGTAAAGATTGAAACCTGGACCTTGTGAGACGAGGATCTTCGAGCCATCGTCAGACATGGTGTAACCACGAATGTCGTCGACGAGCTGCGTCTCTTTGCGATCTTTGATCGAGTAGATCCGCAGTGAAGGATTGCGATCGCCCTGGCGACCGTAGTAGCCGGCGCCACCGACGACGTAAAGCAGGTGTCCGGTTTTTGCAGACAGCCCGAAGTAGTTGTCAGCGCCCAGCGGAACACGCACCACACGATTCGAAATGTTATCGAAGTCGATGTTCATCGTGGCGGGCGGTTTCGGCGCGGCTGCTTCCGGCTTGGGTTCAGCAGGAGCAGGCGACTCGGTTGGTTTCTCTGCCGGCGAAGCAGCAGGCTTCTCATCCGCAGTCTTCGTGATCGTTACTTCATCACTCTCCGGCGGAAACGGATTCTTGACGTCTTTGCGCAACGCCATCGCGTAGATGTAAGTCGGGCGATTCGTCGCGTAGTTGAATTCGATGTTTGAAAGCTGCGGGGCAAACTCGCGATCGCTCAGGAAGTAAAGGTAGTTGCCCTGCGGATCCCAGGTCGGATTGTAAGAGTTGAAGAAGTCGTCAGTAACATCTCTGAGTTGACCGTCATTCGCACTCCAAACAAACACAGACGAGAACTGGTTCTTATTGACCATCGAAAACGCGAGGAAGTTTCCGCGCGGCGACCACGTGTAATCGCGAATCTGTCCACGCGGCGAATCCGTCACTTCAACAATCTTGCGATCCGCGAGCGTGAGCACAAAAAGCTTGCCGTCTTTGTCGCTAAACGCGATTCGTTTTCCGTCGGGCGCCCATTCCGGCGAATAGCGCTGCGCGGAACCGCCGTGCGTGATCTGCTCTGCCGGTTTCGAGCCGTCCTGCGGGATGAGATAGATCTCTTCTTCACCACTCTTATCGGAGATAAACGCGATCTGCGAACCATCGGGCGACCAACTGGGCTGCTTGTCGTGCGCGCCGGACGACTCAGTCAAATTCCTCGTTGGACCTTTTTCGATTGGAGCAGTGAAGATGTCGCCGCGCGCGGCAAACAAAGCACGCTCACCTTTCGGGCTCAAACCAACATTTTCGATCAGATTCGCTGCCGACACGCGACTCGGCCTGCTCCAATTACCTTCGGCAGGAACATTGATCGAAATCGGCGTGCTCTTCTTCGTGCGCGCGTCCATGACGACAAGCTCGCCGTCCATCTCATAAACGATCTGGCCGTCATTGTCTGAGCTGGGCCAACGCACGTCCCACGATCGGCTGGTGGTAACTTGCGTGGTCCGTCCGCTCGACACGTTGTAGACGTAGAGATTGAAGTGACCATCGCGATCCGAGTTATAGAAGATGTTGTCGCCAATCCACATCGCATCGCGCGTGGCGCGCGGGCCTTCGGTGATGCGCTTCGCGGCGTTGGTGCTGAGATTGAAAATGTAGAGCTGATTGGCCTGGCCGCCGCCGTAACGCTTTTCGGATCGGAAGTCGCGCGATTGTGGCGAATAAACTATCTCGTCGTTGTTAGGAGAGTAGTCGCCGGAACCAGCGGTCGGCATTGGCAGCGGCGTTGATGGACCACCGTCGACCGAGACCGTGAACAAGCGCGCGATCGGAAGTGACCACGAGTCGCGCAGCGAGCGGAAGATGATGCGCTTGCCGTCTTTGGACCAGCCAAACACCTGATTGTCCCAGCCCCAGCGTGGCGCTAGTGGTCCCTTGGCGGGATAGAAAGTCAGTTGGCGCGGCTCGCCGCCGGAAGTCGGCACGACGTAGACCTGTTCGTCGCCGTCGTACTGGCCCGTGAAGGCGATCCACTTTCCGTCAGGGGAGAATTTCCCGAAGACCTCGACGCCGGGATGCGACGTCAAGCGCAGTGCGGTGCCGCCGCTGGAAGGCGCTGTCCAAAGGTCGCCCGCGTAAGTGAAAACGACGCGGTCGCCACGAATGTCAGGGAACCGCAGTAGTTTGGTTTGGGAATACGCGGTGATTGAGAAGACAAAAATGCCAGCGAGGGCAAGTAGTTTCTTAGTGAACAAGGAAATCCTCCAGGAGTATCCACAGATTTCACAGATCTGATCTGTGTAATCTGTGGATGGTTTTTACTTCCGATTTTTGAACGCGTCGTTCAATTCTGTGTGTCTACTGGTTAACACCACTGGACGGCCATCTATTAACAAATACTTTATGCGGGTGCGAATTTCGAGCAAATCACCGTCAGTCACGACCAGGTTGGCCATCTTGCCGACCTCGATCGAGCCCAAACGATCCGCGACATTCAGAATCTGTGCTGGATAGAGCGTGACTGACTTCACCGCGTCGGCTTTGGAGAGCCCGAAAGCCGCTGCCATTCCCGCGTACTGCGCCAGATTTCTGACTTCCGGACCAGCGTCACCAGTAGAGATGCAGAAACGCACGCCGGCCTGTTGAAGTTTCGCGGGATTTTCATAAAGCGAGTCGTACGCGTCGTCTTCGCGGCTCGGGAGTGAAAAGATGCCCGTCAGGATTACGGGAACGTTCTTCTCTTTTAACAGGCTCGCGACTTTCCACGCATCGTTCCCGCCGAGAATGATTGGCTTGAGTTTCATCTCCTCAGCAAAACGAATCGCGCCGCGAATCTCGGCTTCACGATCAGCGCGAAAGATTACCGGCTGCTCGCCGCGAACGTACGGCACGAGCGGCTCGAGCACGACGTTCCGGTCCGGGCGCGGTAACGATTTATCTTTCGCGTACGCATCCTGCGCGCGGCCGTAAGCTTCGGCGTCGCGCAGCATTTTTCGAATCTGTTCGACTTGTCGCTCGTTTGCGGTCAGCGTGTCTGCGAGATTTGCAGGTTGTTGGAAGCCGCCACCGAAACCTCCGCCGCCGAAGCCGATGCGCGGATAGTTGATCACGAGCGCGGCCTGCGGAACAACGGCCATCTCTTTCGGCGCCGTGCCGAGCAGGTTGATCAGCGCCGCCTGGCCGGAGATTAGACCACCAGTCGGAGCTGTTAGCGTGTTCGTAATGCCTTCGACGCGCGTGACGCCGATGTGCGCGCTGTGTGGGTTGACGGCGATGATGGCTTTCGCGTTCGGGTTCAACTCGCCGACTTCGGAAAGATCGACAGTGCCATTCGCGCCCTGCGGAACTTCGACGAGGCCCATGTTTGTGCCGGCGTCGATCATGCCGGGATAGACTGACAGGCCGCGACCATCGATCGTCTGCGCGCCAGCGGGGACATTCACATTAGTGCCGACGGCTTCGATCTTGCCGTCGCGAATTACCACAGTGCCGTTCTCAATATCCGGACCGGTGACAGTGACGATACGCGCGTTACGAATCGCGAACGTGCCGCGCGGTGGAAGCACGCCTTGCTGAGTGGTCGGATTGCCGATCTGCTGCGCGACGACTGAGCTGGTAAAAAGGATTAAGGCAAATAAGATCCGCATTGTGTTCTCCGTTTTTTTCACGCAAAGGCGCAAAGATCGCAAAGGCGCAAAGGCGCGCCCGAAACATTTGACCCGCCTTTGCGTCTTTGCGATCTTTGCGCCTTTGCGTGAAATATTCATTATGGCTTCTCGACCTCCGCATCATCCTCGTGACCGCTGGGGCGGCGACGGGGTGTTTGCGGTGATTGACCGCGTGCCGGTGGCTTGTTTGGCTCAGCCTGTTCGAGTGTTGCGCGTTCCTTCGCGAGCTCCGGGCGCCGGGCGAGGTCCTTTTCGCGATCGAAATAAACATCGCCGTCGATGAACGTCGTATCGACACGCGAGTAGACACTGAACGGATGCCCGTTCCAGATCGCAACATCCGCATCCTTGCCGACTTCGATCGATCCGACGCGCTCCTGAATGCCGAGTTGAATCGCCGGATTGAGCGTCACGAGTTTCAGCGCCTGCTCTTCCGTCAGGTCGCCCCAGTGCATCGCTTTCGCCGCTTCGATGTTCAACCGTCGCGCGCGTTCGTCAGAATCGGAGTTCATCGACACGACCACACCCGCGCGCGTCAGGATCGCGGCGTTGTAAGGAATCGCATCGTAAGCTTCAATCTTGTAGCCCCACGAGTCGGCGAAGATCGAAGCCCCCGCACCGTGTGCCGCAATCTCTTTCGCGACTTTGTAACCCTCGAGCACGTGCTGGAAAGTTTTGATTTTGAAACCAAACTCGTCAGCGATATTGATCAGCATCAGGATCTCACTCGCGATGTAGCAGTGCGCGTGAACGTAGCGCTTGCCTTCGAGAACCTCGACGAGCGGCTCGAGTTGCAGATCGCGGCGCGGCGGCATCAGGTTCTTGTCTTTCTTCACAGCCTCGCGATACTCGTCCCACGTGCGCTTGTAATCGCGCGCGCGCGTGAACGCATCGCGAATCGTTTCCTCAACGCCCATGCGCGTGTTTGGATAGCGGCGCGGCACGCCCGGCAGATTTGGCGTGCTCGATCGCTTCACGTTCTCGCCGAGCGCAAACTTGATCCCCGGCATCGCACCCGGAAACAAAAACTCGCTCGCTGGGCGGCCATACTTGATCTTCACCACAGTGTTCAATCCACCGATCGGATTCGCGGAGCCGTGCAGTAGATTCAGCGTCGTGACGCCGCCGGCCAGCTCGCGATAAAGATCGACGTCAGTCGTGTTCAGCACATCACGTGTGCGTACCATCGAGGTGACGGCGAGCGTGCCTTCGTTGATCGTGTCGAGCATCGAGTGGGAGTGGCAATCGACGATGCCGGGCATCACGAATTTGCCGGTAGCATCGATCACACGCGCGTTCGCCGAGGCCTTGAGGTTCCTGCCGACAGCGGCGATCTTGCCGTTACGCAGCAGCACGTCGGTGTTCTGAAGCGTGCCTTGCGTGACGGTGAGCACGGTGGCGTTGCGAATCAGGGTTTCGGTTTGTGCGCTTGCGGTAATTCCCAAAAACCCAACGATGCCTAACAAGACAATCAGTCGTTTCATGTTTACTCCCTAAAGTTTTTTTTCACGCAAAGGCGCAAAGAACGCAAAGACGCAAAGGAAACTAATTTGGTCGCGTGGCGGTGAATGTTCCGGGCGCGGAGCCGACGATCGCGACGTTCCCGCGAATCTGGTTGTTCGCGAGATTGCCGGTGAACGTCGCTTCCTTCGTTTGTCCTTCGACATTCACAGACACGGTAAAGCGCACTTCACCAGTGTTCGACGCCGATCCATTCGAGATCTCTCCCGCTCCCAGCGGACCTGAGATCGATCCGGTGAGGCGCTCTCCTTCTTGCTGTAGCGTCAAACTGATCGTGCGGTCGCCCTGGGCCGTGTTAATGACGACGGTCCATGATCCAGCCAAAGTGTTTCGTCCCTGGCCAAAAACAACAGGACCACCAGTCGCGGGCGGTCTAATATCAATTGGCCGACCGTCAATAAATACGTGCGCGATGCGACTGTTTCGATCGAACAGATCTCCACGCGTGACCGTCAGGTTCGCAATTTTTCCAACCTCGATCGTTCCGAGCTGGTCCTTAACACCGAGGATCTCAGCCGGCCAGATCGTAAAGGCGCGCAACGCATCAAGCGGCTGAAGCCCATTCTCGATCGTCTTGTTTGCATTACTCATCAGGTCCGAAGCGTTTGCCATCGATCCCGATTGAAAACCAAACTTAACACCGGCTTTCGCAAGCTTGCCCGCCGTTTGTTGTGCTTCGACGCGCTCGCGTAGCACACGCATCGGCTCCGGATCAGCTTCCGGCATCGCCGCCGTGGTGCGTCGGGGCAGATTGAGCGACAACAGCACCGGCACGTCCTGTTTCGCGAGTCGATCTGCAACTTTCTCCGCTTCCTGGCCGCCCGCGATGATCAGTTTCAACTTAAACTCACTCGCGAGATCCAGCGCACGATTGATCTCGCGCTCGCTGTTCGCAATCATCACCACCGGCATGCGCCCCTCAAGAACCGGAATCAGTGCCGCAAGCGACCGATCCGTGTCGGGACGGCGCGTGCCACGCGGGTTGCGCTCGTAAATCTGCATCGCATCACGATAGCGCTGCGCATCGAGCATCATCTGACGCAGCGTTGAAAACACACCCATCAGCGATCCGGGATACGCTCCCGTCCGCAGCGGTGTGAAACCAATGTGCATCGCGACAGGCGAACGCACGATCATCTGCTGCGGTGTGTCACCCGAGAGATTGATCAGTGCCGACTGGCCCATCCAGATACCCGAGCGCGGTGAGGTCAGCGCGGTCGTCACGCCAACGCTTCGCCACGATTCGATCTCGGTTCCGCCGGGACGGATCACGTCTTCAATCATTACTTCCGGTTGCAGTCCGGCAGGCTGAGTCGAGTTTGGACCACTCGGCGGTCGCTGCTGTTGCTGTAGTTGTTGCAGGAGAAAAAACCCACCACCTCCGCCGCCGCCCGGCGAAGGACCAGGCGCAGGCTCGGGCAACGCGAGATTCGTGTACGAATCGATTAACCCCGGATAGACCGTCAAACCAGCACCGTCGATCACACGAGCGTCCGGCGGCGCGTTGACGTTTGCGCCCGCAGCGGCAATCAAGCCATTGCGAATCACCACTGTGCCGCGCTCGATCACTGGTCCGGAGACAGTGACGATGCGAGCGTTGGTGATCGCATAAGTATCGATAGCGCTGCGTTGAGCGTTGAGCGGGTTGACGATAAGAAGCAACAGCAGGGAAGCGACAAGAAGGCGCGCACGGACTTTTGGCATAGGTAACCAAATCCCCATCGGTTTGATTTTTGCGAAAAAACAGAGGAAAGAAAGTGAAGATTAGCACACACAGATTAAACGGATCAAAGCCACGGATTTACACGGATAAGAAATGATCCGTGTAAATCCGTGCTTGAAATCCGTCTAATCCGTGGTTTACCGGTTGCGGTTCGTGCCGCCCCTGGTGGGACTGGCATTCGCGTTGGCGTTCGCGTTTCCGGCCTGCACCTTTAACTGGTTCCTGACGCCCTTAACGCCTTCAACACCCTTCGCTACTGCTTCGGCGCGCGTCTTCTGGGCTGCGCTCGCCACCGTGCCGCTAAGCGTCACGATATCGTTATCAACGTCAACATTGATCGTCGAATCGCGAAGATCGTCCGCGGCGGCAAGATCGAAGCGCGTTTTAATCCAGAGCCAGGTGTCGTTTGCGCCAGTGCCGACCTTGCGGCCCGACTCCTTCGCTTCGCGGTTATAACGCTCCTTGTTGGCCTCATACTCCGCGCGCGTCGGCGCTCTGTTGCTGTTTGTGTTGGCAACGGGCGTTGGCGTCGCTGTCGCAACGGTATTGGCGTTTAGATTTGCGTTTCGATTGGCGGTCGCGTTCTGGTTTGCGGTGTTGTCGCATGCGGGCAGTAGGACTGCAAGCGCGGCTAAAGCTATGAATCCTGTGATTCTACGTCTCATCAAATCTCCTCCTTACAAGTGAAAACACAATCCAAGTTCGGAAAACATACGTTGGTGGATCGGGTGTGCAAACGGCGAGCCGAAGTGAGAGGAGGTGACAGGATTGGAAAGATTTAGAAGATATTTACCACTTCACTGTTCCTTCTTTGGTGGTGTCGATTTCCGCTACCGTGGGCACGTCGCCGAATAGATATCCCTTGATGTTGTCGAACAGGAACGTTTGCGCGTCGGGATTGGTGAGATCGAGACCGTAGTGATTGATGATCTGCGTCTGTTTTTGCAGCCAGCCGCTCCAGCAGGGCTGGCAGATTTCTGCCGCGATGCGCTGGCCAAGCTCGTTTGGGAAAGGCGCAAAGGGAAGGGCCGGGCGCTTCTCACCGCAGTGTGTGCATTTGATTGTGTCAGGCATGAATTCCTCCTTGATGAATACGGCCTATTGCTTCTGTGCAGCTTTGATGGCCGCAATATTATCATCGTCCTTCGGCTTGAATAAGCCGATCGGGCGCACGTCGCGGTGACGAATGATTCCATTCCCATCGATCACGAAAACCGAGCGCGCCACGCGTCCTGGAATCAACGACCGCGCGCCGTAACGTGTCGAAACTGCGCCGTCGGAATCCGACAGTAGTCGCAACGGTAGCTCGTGATGCGCCGCAAAATTTTTGTGCGACTCGATCGAATCACCCGAGATGCCGACCACTTCAGCGCCGGTCGCGAGATAGTCGTCCCAACGATCGCGCAGCGAACACATCTGTCTCGTGCACACCGGCGTTTCGTCGCCCGGATAAAAAAGCAGCACGACGACTTTGCCGCGATGATCCGACAAGCGCCACTCCTCGCCGTTTCCATCTTTCAGCGTAAAGTCTGGCGCAGGCGTGTTGACTGCAGCGTCGTTACTCATGACTCAATCAGCTCGGCGAGTACGTTAAGCGCTTCCTCAACTTCCTCATCCGTATTGAAGAAATGCGGCGACATGCGCAGGCCCGCGCTTGGACGCGAATCGACGAAGACTCTTCTTTCCGCTAGGCGTTCAACCATCGCCGGCGCTTCGTTGACGCCGATCATAACCGATCCGCCGCGCTGGCTCTTCTCGCGTGGCGTGTTGATGGTCCAACCACGCTCGGAAGCGAAGTCGATCATCAATTGCGTGCGGCGCTCTGATTCGGCGGCAATGTCTGAAACGCCGACGGATTCGATAATCTCGAGACCGGGAATCGCCGAGTAGAGCGCGGGAATGCTCGGCGTGCCCTGCGCAAAACGTCGCACCGAGCGCGCGTAACGCATGGGCGCGTGCGCGAAGTCGAACGGCGAATCGTGTGCGACCCAGCCCGTGAGTCGCGGTCGCAGGTCTCTTTGCAAATCAGGACGGACGTACAAGTAACCACACGACGGACCACCGCACAGCCACTTGATCGTGCCGCCGATCAGGAAATCGACGTTCCAGCCGGCGGCGTTGAGTTGTACGACACCGGCGGATTGGTAGACGTCGAACAGCACGAGCGCGCCTTTTGCATGTGCGTGCTCGACGATCGCGCGTGCGTCGATGCGATACGAGCTGCAATAAGACGTGTGCGCGAGCGCGACGAGAGCCGTTTCGTTGTCGATCGCGTCGAGAATGCGCTCGAGCGGCACTGATATGTTGTCACTTGAAGGAACAACTTCGACGCGCGCTCCGATCTGTCGCTGCGCGTCCCAGAAGTATTCCATCGAAGGAAAGTCGAGCGCAGTCGTGACGACCTTGTTGCGGCCTTTGTTGAAATCGAAACACGAGGCGACAGTGGCCATCGCGATCGATGCGTTGGGCTGGATCTGAACTGAGCCGGCGTCAGCCGCGAGAATCGTGGCGATGCGATCACCGACCTGGCGCGAGAGTGTCCACCAGCTCGTGGCCCATGCGTCTTCGCTGGTGTGATGTTCCCAGGCGTCGATATAACTGAGCATCGATTCGCGCGCAGCACGCGGCACGGGGCCGAGGCTGTGACTGAGCAGATGAATGCCCGAAGCCAGGGTGGGAAATTCATCTCGATGCCTGTTATCGATCATGCAAATCCTGCTAAATCCTGTAATCCTGTAAAACTTTCTCTAATCCAAGTGCGTCCTTAGATAGATTCTCGAACACACCCTTCGCTTCGTCACCAATCGGCGGGTCATGTCGCTCTTCGCGTATGGCAGCCAATATCTCACCGGCGACGTATTCCTTCGTCATCTTCGGCACGTCGGCGCCTTTACTCATGTCAGTATCGATCGTCGTCGGCATCACGGTAATCACACGCACGTTGTGCTCAGACAAGTACGCTCGCATCGCCTGGCCTAACGACAACAACGCCGCCTTCGTCGCGCAGTAAGTCCCAACTATTGGCAGATTAACTTTCGCAAACGCCGTGGCAATATTAACAATCACGCCATCGCGCTGCGCGATCATCCCCGGCGCCACGGCACGTGTCACACGCAACACGCCGAGATAGTTCACCGCGATTTCTTCCTGCACAGCCGCGAAGTCCATCGTCAGCGGATTGCCGAATCCCGCAATCCCGGCGTTGTTAACGAGAATATCAATCGCGCCGAGGTGCACGAGCTCTTCAACGTCGTCTGCGATCGTGACATCCAACTGCACCGGCGTCACTCGTGACGACTTCAATGCTTCTCGATCTTCAGGCTTGCGCGCGCCGGCAATCACCTCGCTCGCACCCGCATCGAGAAACGCCGACACGAGCGCGCGCCCAAGCCCGCGACTCGCTCCCGTGATCAGCACTCGTTTGCCTTCAATCTGCATTTACGCCAAGTTTCGCGGCCTCACTACCGCGCTGCATGCGAGCGAGCTGATACAAACCCGCTCCAATAACTCCCCACACAACGATCAATTCCACACTCGTCAACGACTGTCCACTGATCCGCTGCGAGAGCGTTTGCGTGCTCAACACCGCTGCGTCCTGTCGCAACTGGATCACGATCATCAGCCCCATCGACAACAGCGAGACGATCGCGGCTGCCTGCTGCAAACGGTGTGACAGGCTGATCTTGATCTCACTCGAAAGGGACGGGTTCAGTCGAGGGAGGAGCAAAAATACTAAGCTATGAATGAAATAAAGCACGACGAGGGCAAAAACTGCAACGTTCAACGCGAGTGAAAGCTGTCCGCTGACGAGCAAAATGGCGCAGCAGATGAGTGTGAGCGTCAACGCGCGTATCGGCGTCGCGGTTGCTTTGTTGATGAAACCGAGCCAGCGCGGCGCCAGACCGTCTTCAACAAACATGATTGCGAGTCGTGAAGGAACGAAGATCGTGCCGTTGAGCGCGGTCATGATCGCAGCGATCGCGCCAATCGTGACAAACATCGCGGCGCCGGCTGGCAAGTAGATCGATGCAACTTCAGCCATCGGCGCACTGCTTGTCTGTAGTCGTCCGCCGGGCAGCGCGCCAAACGAAACGATCGAAGTGAATACATAGATTAGCGCCGTGATCGTGATTCCCTTTAAAAGGATCTTCGGCAAACGGTGCGTGCTGTCTTTCACTTCGCCGGCAGTTTGCGCGATCGATTCGAAACCGGCGTAAGCGAAGAAGAGCGGCAACAGACTCGCGCCGAATCCACTCGGGCCGTGCGTGAAAAACGGTACGTAGTTTTCCCCCCGGAGCACAAACAAACCGGGAACGATCAGCACGAGCAGCGCGAGACATTTCAACGCTGACATCACTACTTGAAATCTACCGAACCACCGAATGCCGATCACGTGAATCAAGTAAAAGATGACGAGTGCGGCGAGCGCAAGCGGTAGACGAAACCGATCGAGGCGATTGCCGCTGAGAGCGATGATGTAACCCGCCATCGCGTTCGCGAGATATGCGCCCGCGCCGATGTAAGAAATGATCTTGAGCCAGCAGCCTATATATGCGAGACGAAAGCCGCCCACGGTTCGCGAGATGTGCAGATACTCCCCTCCGGGTTCGTGCCCGAGTGGGGTCGAGAGATACGCGGCATAAGGGATGGACGTGGCCAGAATCGCAGGTGTGAGGACGAGATAGCCGAGAATCACGCTTGGTCCAGTCAGTGCCCACGCCTGGCTTGTGACCTGGAAAATGCCCGCGCCGATCAGTATGCCAATCACGGTGGCATACGATTCAAGTGTACCCAGGTCGCGACGCAGTTTCATGTTAGTTTAGCCACAGATTACACGGATTAAATCCGCGGATTTAGGACCTTTTCTGCACTCTCGACGCCAACCACCGGAAGCTTTGTTGAGTCGATCAATCCGAGTTGTGCGAGCACTGACGCCTGGTCCCAGTAAATGTGCTCGTGCGCGAGCTTGCCGTCGCGGAAGTGAACGATGACGACGAGCGCTACCTTCACGTGTTTGCCCGTAGGCTCAACGCCGGGCAACATCCAATCCATCTTGATCGTGTGCGTAAACTCAAACACCATCTCATCAACGACCCGATCGATTCCGATTGTGCGTGACACGGGCGTCATCGCTGTGTCAGGCGGCATCTGCGGGATGAAACGTGTCGAATAAAACTCGCGCAGCTCATCATGCCCGACACCGCCCGTCATCACCGGCACGTGATTGACGTAAGCATCGACAACCATCGTATCGAGCGTGTCGTCAGTGTTGCGCGTCGCGAATTCGTATTTCACGTGATCGTCCCAGCGCTGCGAGAGCGTCTGCTGTGCTGATGCGCAACCCGCACCCGCGAGGTGCGTGACAAAGAATTCGAGCGTGCGCAGGTTCGCAAGCTCGGCCGCAGCGGCGTCGTAGTGCTCACCGCCCGTCCGTGCGAACGCATGGTCCGCTTGCGTGTAATCGTGAATCGTCGCTTTCCTATCGAGCGCCGCATGAATCTGCGCCTGCGCCTCCGGCGGGCAAAACTTGTCGAGCCCCGCGATGTGCAGCATCAACGGACTGTTCAGGTTCTTCGCTTCGTCGAGGGCCTGCTCGATACGGACGCCGTAATAACCAACCGCCGCGTCAGGTTTGTAGCGCACTGACAACAGATACGCGAGCTTTCCGCCCATGCAAAAACCGACAGCGCCCACGCGCCCGCTGCACGCCGTGTGCTTTCGCAAGACATCGAGCGTCGCGGCAGAATCTTCAACCGCCTTCGTCTCGTCGATCTGTTGATAAAGCTCAATCGCACGCTTCCAGTCGTCGCCTTTATCAGTGAGCTCGATGCCGGGCTGGATGCGCCAGAACAGATCCGGCACGAGCGCGACAAAACCGTGCGCCGCATACCAGTCAGCCACGTCGCGCAGGTACTGATTGATACCAAAGATCTCCTGGAGCACGACGACGCCTGGTCCATACCCGCTCGCAGGCATGGCCAGATACCCGTCAAACTCACCACCATCGAAAGCTTTGATTTTGATCATAGGTATCCACAGATTACACAGATTGCACGGAAGCAGACAAGAATCTATTTAGTCTGTGTAATCTGCGGAATCTGTGGACCAGTTTTCCTGTACCCACTTCTTGCCCGCTTCGCACACGCTCAGGAAGTTGCACATGCGGCAGTGGGGCGCTGTCTTGACAGGAAAATTTGCCGGGTCGGAAGAGAAGATCGTGCGCTGCATTCCTTCATCGACAGCCTGCTCGCAGCGCGCCGATTCGAGCAACTCATCCGCGAGATGCACCTCGACATTCGGATCGAGAAAGTGCAGCGTCACGCGAACATTCGCGCCCTTTAACGACGGCAAGAGCTCGCGCACCGCAAGCGCATAAGCCTGCATCTGTAACTGGTAATCCTCTGCCGCAGTCTTCAAAGCTTCTTCTAACGAAGGATGGCGATTGACCGGCTTTGGCGGCCCTTCGTCTTCAAAATCGAACGCGAATTGTCCATCCTTCGGCGCGCGGATTCGCGGCGCCGGCGGCTCGCGTGGGGTTTCCGATTTGTCGTAAATGATGCGGTTTGTTTTGAAGTCGATGATCTCGATCTCAGAATCTGTGATCAGAAGCTTGTCGATGATGCCGTTGAGAACTCCGAGCCGGCGTCGCAAACGAAAGCTGAGTTCGCTCCACAAACCTTCGGCGCCCGCCGGGCGCGGTGAGTAATGCTCTGCGATCTTCGGCACCGCCTCGACGCGTTTGTAAACATCACTCGCGAGATAATTCTTCGCAAGCGGCATCATCGCCTTGATTGCACGTTCGTGATCGATCTCGACGAAGCGATCCGAGAGCTGCGCCTGTCGCAAGCTCACCACTTCATCGAAGCTAGTCCGCAGACATTCTTCGGTGTCCTGGTCCGGCGTGTAACGCTCGCAAAAACGATGGATCACCGCACCTTTTAAAGTGGCAGTCAGGTTTGACGGCGGCTCGGGAGCTTCAGCATTATTCCAGACCGCCATCTGATCAGCAGCGGGTAGTTGCAATACGCGATCGAAATAGTATTGACGCGGACAGCGCTGGTAGTTGATCAACTGCGTGACGCTGAACCGGTGAATCGCGTTGCCGCTTTGCTGACCGAACGGCTTGATCAGGGGGAACGCGTCGGCCAACGAGTCAGCCGAGTGCATGCTCGTCTGTAGCGGTTGTTCAGGTTGCGGCTCAAACTCGTCAGGCGGCTCGTCGGCGAGATTCATCGTGAGCTGTAGCTGAACATCGTCGTCCAGATCGATAACGTCACTCGCATGCCGGTCATGTAGCTCCAACGACTGCCAGATCCACTTCAACCACGAGTCGTTCTTCGAGCCGAGACTCGCGACGTCTTCAGTCACACCTGAGAAGATCAAACGATCTTCAGCACGCGTCGCCGCGACATACAGCAGCCGCATACTTTCAAACTGCTCGCGCCATGCGTGTCGTTGCTCGAAATTGCTGAACGTGCAGCCGGCGACGAGATTGCCGCGACCATCCGGAACTTTCAACGTCAGTCCCTGATGACGATCGAGCAGCACCCAGTTGTCAGTCGCGACGCGGGAGAGTCGTTGCAGATCGGGAATGATCACGACCGGAAATTCGAGCCCCTTCGCCTGGTGAATCGTCATCAGTCGCACTGCATCAGCGGCTTGATCTATCTGACCCTCACTCTCACGACTGCCAATCGCTTCAAACTCCTCGACGTAACGAACGAAGTCGCGAATCAAATGCGTTCCCGATCTTTCGAAACGCGCGGCGAGTGTGAAAAGACGCTCGACATTCGCGAGACGTTGCGCGCCGTCGTAGTTCGCCGCGACCACTGTCATGTACTCCGATTCCTGGACCGCGTAACGCAGCAGATCCTGAATCGGATAATGATGACGGCGATCGACCAGCTCGCCTATCAACTTCGCCGCGCGATCGAGTAGCTCGTGCTCCTCCGGACTGATGAACGCGATCTCCTCGTGATGACGCAGCGCAGCGTAAAGCGGGCGTGTCGCGGAGAATCCATGCACAGTCTCGACCTCATCCACCGTTGGCGCGCAACGCAGCCCAAGCAAAGCGTTGTCGGAGAGCCCGCAAAGCGGCGAACGCAACACTGCCGCGAGCGCGATCTCGTCAGTCTTGTTGTCTAAAAAGCGCAGCAGTTGAATGAGGTCCGTAATCTCTTCGCGCTCGTAGAACCCGCGGCCGAGCACGGTCTGATACGGAATGTTTGCGCGACGAAATACCGACTCATAAATCTGCACCTGTGTCATCGCGCGAAACAGAAGCGCGATGTCGCCGTACTTGAGTTTGTCTGCGCCCTGCGTGAGCGCAAGGATGCGACGCGCAAGCTGCTGCGCATCGAGCACGCGCGAGTCCTGCTCGGCGCGCGGATCGTCTTCGAGCGAAGGCTTCGTCGTGACCAGTAGCTCGACGAGTGGGCCCCCAAGTGAATCACTGCCGCGCAGTTCGCGTTTCGGCACACTCTTTTCGTGGTTTACATACCCGAGTTGATCGAGATTTTTATATTCACTCGCGGGAACGTCAGCGGGCACCTGGAAGAGCCGCGCAAAGAGATAGTTGAAGAACGCGATCAGCGGCGGCTGGCTGCGGAAGTTCAACTGCAAAGGCCTCTCTTCACCACGCGCTGCCAGCAAGATCGACGTCATCTCGCGAAACACGTCAACGTCTGCGCCACGGAAACCGTAGATCGACTGCTTGCGATCGCCGACGATGAAGAGATTCGCAGGACGGCGATCTTTCGCGAGCGCGAGACGTTCGAGCAACACACGCTGCACGGCGTTCGTGTCCTGAAATTCGTCGACGAGGAAAAAGCGATAACGTTCCGAGGTGCGCGCCACAACCTCGGGACGCTGCAACAGCTCGAGCGTGCGCAATTCGAGATCGTCGAAGTCCAGCGCGGAGAGTTTCTGCTTCTCCTCGTTGAGTCGCTGATCGACGCGCAGCAACAAGTTGACCATCTCTAGCGCGTACTGCCGCGCAAACAGATCGAGACAAACTTGCGGCACGCGCCCCTGAAGCCCCTTTTCCCAAACGAGCGTGTCGAGCGCTTTCACGTGATCCGCGACAGGCGCGCGCGCTTGTGGTCGATGGGCGCGGAAGTTCTCGACGAAACGACAAAAGTCAGGGAGCGTCTCGTGCGACGGAATCGACTTCAAGAGCTTCTGCGCTTCGGTCCAGGCCGCGAGCACCTGCGCCTGGTTCGTCATCGAGGCTTTCGTCGTGCGACGAATGCCGAGAAATTCAGACATCGTGCGTTCGAGCTCTTCGAGCGCGGCGACGTGATCTTCTTCGGTGGCGTGTACACGAGCCGTGGCGAGCGCGAGATCTTCGAGGCCAAGCCCCTGGCCGCGCGCTTGGCGATAGAGTTGGGCCAGAGCGGCAGCTAATCTGCTACGACCAACACCCAACGTCAGTCGCGAGATCTCGATGTGACCGCTGCTGATGAACTCAGAGAGAACTTCCTCGACGATCAATTCGAGCAACATCGCCGCGCGATGTTCGTCGAGCAGCAGAAACTGCGGATCGACGCGCGCCTCGATCGGAAACTCACGCAGCAGTCGTGCGCAGAACCCGTGAATGGTCGTGATCACCGCACCGTCGAGCGTGCGTTTGTAGTTGAGCCAGCGGCGGCGCTCTTCGTCGTTGGCGATGCCCAGCATTTGGTTAAGCTCGCTGCGCAGGCGCTCGTGCATTTCATTGGCTGCCCGATTAGTGAAGGTGATCGCCACAATCTGATCGATTGATAGGCTGTGTTCGCGAAGGATGTGGACGTAGCGCTCGACGAGCACCGTCGTCTTGCCAGAGCCCGGCCCCGCCGTGACGGAGATGTGCTTATCGATCTCGTACGCGGCTGCGGCCTGCTCTGGAAGAAGTATTTTAGCCACGGATTACACGGATTTTTTCTTGCGATCGATGCGATCGCGGTCGTAGCGACACACAGCGCTGTAGTCACAGAAGCGACAGGTCTTTAATCTTTCGGATGGATCGACGATGAAGCGTCCGGCGCGGATGCCGTCGAGAAATTCCCAGATGCGTGCCGTCACCTGTTCGCGGATCCCCGTCCAATCTTCATCGGTGAACACGGAGTTCTTCGCTCGCAGGTTCAGATAATCCAACTGACTCGCACGATACAGACCTTTGTTGCGTCGATCCTGACCACCGCGAATCACGTAGTAACCACCGCCCGCGATCGACTGGTCCGGCAGGATCAACTTTTCGAGCGCTTCGAGATAAATCGGGAGCTGCAGACTGCGACCCGAAATGATGTCGCTGCGACTCGAGCCGGTCGAGAGCTTGTAGTCGTAAGCGATGAGCGTGTTGTCGTCAGCAACGTCGACGCGATCTATCTGGCCGCTGATCTTTATCGTCTCTTCACCGACAAACGTCTTGCGCGTGAGTTCGAGCGGCTCTTCTTTCGAGTCCGGATCTTTCGCCGCTGACTTCATGCCGCCAAATGCAACCTCGAAATACGACGGCAACACCTGCTGTCCTTCCGCCGACTCCTGCACTTCCAATTCGTACAACAACACCTGGTCCAAAAGTATCTTGCGGATCTCGCGATCGATCTTCCAGATCTGGCGGTTGAGCGGCGGCACGATGCGCTCGTGTTCGTCAAACACAGCGTCGGCGATGTTCGCGAGCTCTTTTTGCAATTTCTTGCGATCGAGCTTGTGCAACGGCTCACGACGATGACGCTCGAAGAAGCGACGCAAAATGTCGTGCAAAAGCTTTCCGGCATCGATCGCCTGCAGGTCGAGCGCCGCTTCACCACGCGGCTCGAGTCGTAACACTCTTTGCGCAAAAAAGCGATAAGGACAGTTGCCGTAAACACTCAAACCGCTCGCGCTGTGAATAAAATCCGATCCGAATTTCAGCTTGATCAAATGCAGTAGATCCGGATCGGTGATCTCGCCGTCGTACAATCCGAAGAGCAGACCCGCTCGCTCGCGCTCGATATCGATGCGACGCAACGCAGCCTCACTCAGGAAACCGTCGTTACGCGCGAGCGTCAGCAGTCGCACGATGCGAGGTTGCGGCAACAGGCTGGATTTGGCACCACGATGGCGGTGACGTTCCTGCTGGCGCACGAGACCGACTTTCATCTCTGTCGTCGTCGACGCGTCGTCGAGGTTCTTGCCGTCGTAATCGCGACGGATGATTTCGGTTTCGAGCCGGCGTGGCGCAATCGCGCGTCGCAGCTCGTCGATGTAATACGAAGCGACGGTCTCCGAATCGTCGCCGAGGATCAGGGGACGCGTCAGATACAAACGCTCCGTCGCGCGACACGCACACTGATAGAAATAGTGTTCTTCCTTTAAAAGTGTGTTGGGTGAAATATCTTCGAGCGTCAACCCATACTCTCTTAATCGATCGCGCTCTTCGTGCGGGTAGATCCAGTCGCGCGACGCACTCAACGGAAAGCCGCCTTCGATCAATCCCGCGATGAAGACGGCACGAAAACGCAGGCCGCGCACGTCAGTCGCTTCGAGCACGCGCAAGCCGTTGCGATCGGGCGCGCCGAAGATCTGCGACTGCGCGGCGAGTGAGCGTCGCACTTCCTGAAGAAACGTCCCAAGCCGCACTGTTTTTGGACCACCGGAAACGAGCTCGATGCTTTTTATCGCAGCGACGAACGCGCGCCGCAATCCTTCGAGCGCGTTGAAGTTGAGCATTACTTGCGGGAGTTGCTTCTCGTCGGTCGAATGCTTCGCGGGCTCGGCTATTTGGTCGCGGAACCCCAGACGATCAAGAAGCCGCATCAGCTCGCTTCGTAACTGCGCCGGCTTGCCTTCGCGCGGCACGGCGTGCAGCAACTCGGAAAATCGTTGGACCACGAGCGCGGTCCACGCAAGTGCTGCCGGATGAACGTCGCGCGAGGGCCGTCGCTTCTTCTCGACGCCTTTGTCTTCGAGCTTCACGATTTCCGCGTTCTCGACGTTGTCGGCGATGTCTCGATCGCGATCGTACGCGCCGGGATCGATATTCAGCAGCTCTTTCGTGGCGGCGGCCCCGGGCAGATCCGTGTACAACCTCTGCGCGCGCGCCAGCCATGCGCTCACGCTCAGCTCGCTGCCGACGTACGCAAACGCATTCTCGAGCGAGTCAGCGTCCCAGAAGCCGATGCGATAGCGATTCTTCAGATTTAAGTTGCCTTCGAGGAGATTCGCGTGTTGCTGGTCGAATTGCTCCGACAACACGCGCATCTCTGCATCGCTGAGCCGGAAATATTCCGACTTGACCAGATCAGCGATTTCAGCAACCCGCGTCATCTGCGGATCTTCCGTCGATAAGCCTTCAAGCAACGAGAGGAGCTTGAGCGCGGCACGATTTGCGGGCACGTCGCCGGCGTCGATACGCAATTCGAGATTGCACGGCAGCGACTCTTCGAGCATGACACGCGTGATTGTTGGTCCATACGTCGCGCGTTGGCGAACGACGAGCGCGATCTCGGCGAGATCGTAATTCTCGACTAACACGAGACGTTTGACTTCGCGCGCGATCGTGCGGATTTCGGTGTCGCGATCGCCGCACTCGAGATATCGAATCTCACTCACGAGCGCTTCCGGATCGTCTGATACTTCCGACGAGGTCAGCGGGTTGAAGAGGTTCTCGCGCAGCTCGGCGAGGACGCCGCCTGTGGCCACGTAATCGCGACTATGCACCTGATCAAACTTCGCGATGCTTTCGAACTGTCCGATCGTCTCTTGAAACGGTGTGAAGATTTCGGGATTGCTGTCGTCGTGATTGAGATTGACGATCGTTTCCGGCAGCAGCGGAATTAGCTGTCGCAGGATCTCGCCCTGCACCGGAGTGAAGTCGAAGAACCCGTCGATGACCAAGAGCTGCACGTTCTGTAGCCACGGCGCTTTCACCCAATGCTGATCGATTATGCCGCGCAAGACCCAGAGCGCGCGAAGCTGCTCGGCGTCTTCTTCAGTGAACAAACTTCCGTCGAGTAGCTCAGTGTATTTCGAATAGATGAGCGAGATCTCTTTGTCGAAATCGAGCTGGGTAATACCGCGCGTGGTGCCGTTTCCTTTTTCGAGATCTTTTGCGCGCGCGTTGAGGATGTCGGCAAGCTCCGCGGGTGTTCGCGCGGCGCGCTGGATCTCGCCGAGGAGTGTGGAAATGCTGTTCACGCAGCCTTCGCGGGTAGCGAGTGGCGCGAATGCCTTCAATTGATTATTAGCGAGCAGTTGCAGCAGTAGTTGTGAGATCAAGCTGCGCTTCAACGGTAGCTCGTCGCGATCGATTGGAATGCGTGGCGGAAGATTGTGGCCGTTCTCGTCAACCGCCGAGTAGAGCACGCGACGCACGAGGCCACGAAACAAATACACCGGAAGCTCACCCCAAACACCGCGCGTGCGCTGTCCGTCGAGCAGCTCTTGTGTAACGCGTTCGAGCAGCGGATACGACGCGGCGAGATAGATAAACGCGTCGCTCTGGTTGTTGGCTAGGAATTTAGCGCAGCGCTCGATGAGTAGCGCGCGGTTATCGTTGAGCAGCGGGCCTAACCAGATCTCGTTCACAAAACATATTTAGCCACGGATTAGACGGATGACACGGTTTTATCTGTGAAATCCGTGTAATCCGTGGCCCTTTTCTTAACTTTTAGCCTTGGCCGTTCGGGCTTTCAAGAGAGGCATATTCTCTTCGGGGAACAGTCCGCCATCGTCTCGGGTCAGCGCTCGGGCTGATTTGTCGACTGGCTCGAGTATCTCGATCTCTTCGCCGGCGATCGCGCCACGCTCTTTGAAGCGCCGCGCCGTGACGAGCACGCGCGACTCGAGTGAGCGCACGCCTTTGTTGTAGGCGTCGAGGGCGCGATCGAGGTTTCTGCCGATGTCGTCGAAATGATTTGTAAACACGCGCAGTCGATCGTAAAGCGTCTTCGCCAGGTTACTCACTTCCTGCGCGTTGTCGGCCATCTGTTCCTGCCGCCAACCGTACGACACCGCTTTCAGCAATGCAATCAGGGTCGTCGGCGTCGCGATGATCACTCGTTGGCTAATACCATCTTCGATCAGCTTCGGATCGTGTTCGAGCGCCGCACTGTAAAAGGTTTCGCCGGGAAGAAACAACAGGACAAACTCCGGCGTGGGTTGCAACGATTCCCAGTAAGACTTGCGACTCAGCGACTGAATGTGAGTTCTGACGAGTCGCGCGTGATCTTTTAGTCGACTTGCGCGAACTTCTTCATCAGTCGTCGAGATCGATTCGTAGAACGCATCGAACGGAACTTTCGAATCGACGACGATCGTGCGATTGCCCGGCAGACGCACGATCAAGTCAGGACGAATGCGACTCTCTTCCGTCGCGACTGTTTCCTGTTCGTTAAAGTCGCAGTATTGCAGCATGCCTGCGAGCTCGACGACGCGGCGCAACTGAATCTCGCCCCAGCGGCCGCGAACGTGCGGCACACGCAACGCTTTGACGAGGTTTCCTGTTTCCGATTGGAGTTGCAAGTGCGATTGCGCGAGGACCTTCACTTGCTCGCGCAACTCTGAATAAGCGCCGACGCGGTTCTTTTCAAGCTCACCGATCTTGCCGTCGACTTTTTCGAGCGACTCTTTGAGCGGCTTGATCAAGTCGCCGATCGCGCTTTGGCGTCGCTCGAGCTCGCCTTTCGCGTTTTGTTGAAAAGCTTCGAGGTTTTGTTTCGCGAGATCGAGAAACGATTGGTTGTTGTTGCGAAGCGCATCGGCTGAGAGGGCTTTGAACGCGTCGGCGAGCTTGGTTTCGGCGGTGTTGATGAGCGTGATCTTTTCCTGGTTGGCCTTGCGTTCTTCTTCGAGACGCGTTTGCAGCACGGCGCGCTCTGTTTCACCATACGTGCGACCGCGTTCAAATTCGTATTTCAGTTTTGTCCGTGTAATAAACCAAACGGAAAAAGCGCCGATGCTGAGGCCGAGCGCTAGCATCGACACGGGGAAGACGATTTCCATGGGTACGCATTCTAGCACTCAACATCTTGTTTGTCAGGACTCTATTGCCCCAATAAGGTGTGTTATTTAGATCTGTATCACGCAAAGACGCAAAGAACGCAAAGACGCAAAGAGGAACGTGACCCGCCTTTGCGTCCCTGGCGTCTTCCTTTGCGCCTTTGCGTGAAATTATCTTCCGAAGCTCGCTACCATGCGCTCGTAGATCTTGCGCGTGACGCGAACGTCGTTGAGGTTGTACTCGCGGATGAGGTTGAGTCGGCCCGCCTGGTAAAGATCAAAGACCTTGCTGCCTTCAACGTCCGCTGTCTTGCTCGACTCGATCCCGAGCGCCCACGCGACGTCGTCGAGACTGACGTGCCGCTTCGCGCCGAGCCACCAGCGATGCATCGTGTCAAAAACACCGCGCACGTTGTACTCGCCCAGGTTCACGAACGGCCGCGCCTTGATTGAGTGTGCGAGGCAGCGTTGAAAGATGAACGGCAGATCGAATCCGATAATGTTGTGTCCGACGAGTTCGTCACAATCCGGATCGAAGTCCCTCATCATCGTCAGAAAATTTTGCAGCGCCTCCTTCTCGTCCTCTTCATATCCGTACTTGTCGATACCAAACACGTGCTCGCTGTCTTCCTGACCAAGCTCGGGAAACTCCAGACCCGCAATCGAACCAATGTGCAACGCGATCGACAACACGCGACCCGACGTAGCACTCAACGCACCGAGCGCGTAACAACGCTCTTCTTCCGCAGCGATGTCTTCGAGATAGCGCTGCTGTTGCTCGACGCGCATGTTGCCGAGTCGCATCGTACGCTCGAGCTGCGCGCCCACTCGTTCGCGAAAGTCGGGCAGCGTGAGTGTTTCGATGTCCACCGTGTACGCGCGCGGAAGCTGCGGATCGGCTTTCTGATGCTCGCGATACTGATCGAGCGTGATCGGACGATACTCCGCGACGACGAACTGCGAACGATCCTGGAATGTTTCGAGTTTGCCGGTGATGCCCCAGAGGCCGGGTTTGATCTCTTTCTGAGCTTCGAGTGTCTCGCCCCAGATCTTGAGCGCGATCGCGCCGGTGGCGTTGCGTGCGGAAGCATCGCAGAAGAGACGGCCTTGCTGCGTGCGGCGCTCGCGGACCGAAGTGATGAGCACAATCAGCCAGAGATCTTCGCCGAATGGGATTTCGGGGATGGGAATGTTACCGCGCAAGCTTTTTGACCTCGGCGCCCATGCGGCCGGTGAGCATGAGGGCAATCATTTTGTAGTCGCCCATGAATGACCAAAGCGGGTATTTAAATGTCGCAGGCCGGTTCTTCTCGATCACGAAGTGGGCCAGCCACGCGCAACCATAGCCCGGCACGAAACCAAGAAAGAACAGCCACCATCTCCCAGTCGCAATCAAATAGATCAACAACGCAACGCCCACCGTGGTCCCAATCAAGTGCAACAAACGCGTCGCCGGCTGGCTGTGTTCTGAAACATAGAACGGCCAGAACTCAGAGAACGATCTGTATCGATCCGCCGTGTTCATCCGTGCAAATCCGTGGCTAAATTTTCTTCCACATGCTCAACGCGACTCATTCCAATGAGCGCCGTCGTTATTCCCGGCGTGGAACGAACAAACTCGATCGCCGTTTGCGGTGGAATGCGTCCCTGCAGAAGTGACGCACTCGTGACGACAGACACGCCGAGCTGCTGCGCCTCTTCGATCACGCTCGTCCCCTCAGGCATCCTGACGTTGAACGGCAGTTGTATGAAACGAAACCCGTGCCCGTCGCCACCAACCTCACGCGCAATCTCAACCATGCGCGTGAGCGAATGATGTTGGCCCGAATTCGGCGGCATACGAAATCCATTCCACGTCGCCACACCGTAATGCACCAGCTTCCCTTGCTTTCGATTCTCTTCGAGACGCTCAAACGCGCGCTTCAACCGCGCGTAAAACTCCTGCTCCGAAACGTGCGGCAACTGCGACTCAGGATTGTGAACGTAATAAACATCCACCGAGTCGAGACCCATGTTTCTCAACGACTGATCGAGTTGATTCTGCAAGTACGCCGGCGTCATGCAATGACCGCCACCGACGAAGTCTTCGAACGAAGCAATACCCGGCTTCACGAAAGTCTCATTTACATACTGGGCCACATTCCGCGGCGGCGCACCGTCGAACGGCAGGTAACCACCTTTCGTGCAGATCACAAGCTCTTCGCGTGGGACGCCGTGCTCGTTCGCGAGTATCTTCAGCGCTTCGCCAATCGAGCGCTCGCTTCGTTGAAAGCGATAGTTGGCAGCGGTGTCGATCACATTGACGCCGAGTTGCACGGCGCGAACGATCGCGCGCGTATAGCTTAGATCGGTGGCTTCATCTGCGTTACCGAGATACGTGCCGATGCCGATCGAAGAAAGTTGTTTAGCTGGCATACGGGCGAATGTTAACAGGATATGTTAGCTTGTGACCACAATGTCATTACGAACGCAGTCTTCGCTTGACGTCAACGAAGACGACCTCCAGCAGATTTCATCCGAGTCGACGAAACTGGTCTGCGAGTATCTAACGACGATCTCCGAACGTCAGGTACGTGCGGAAAATCACGCGGGCAAAACACTCGCAGCGATCGACACCGAGCTGTCGACCGACGGACGATCGATCGAGCAACTGATCGCTGAATGCCGCACAATCATGGACCTCAGCCGTCACAACGGCCATCCGCGTTTCTTCGGTTACGTCGCTTCGCCATCCACGCCGGTGGGCGCTTACGCAGATCTGATCGCGTCTGCTCTCAACGCAAACATCACGTGCTGGCGTTCCGGTCCGGCAGGCACCGAGATCGAGCGATTGGTCGTGCGCTGGCTTGGGCGGCTGATTGATTACGATCGCGACGCGAAGGGACTGTTAACGAGCGGCGGCTCGATGGCAAATATGATCGCGCTGCTGATAGCGCATCGTCGCAAGTCGGGCGTCGACACCGCGCGCGTCGGACTCTGGAACTCCGGGCCACCGATGACGGTCTACGCGTCTGAAGAAGTTCACATGTCCATCGCGAAGGCCGCAGACATTCTCGGTTTCGGACGCGATCAAGTGCGCGTGATCGCGTGTGACGAGCGGCAGCGAATACGCGTCGATCTGCTGCGTCAGAAGATCGAGGCTGATCGACGCGAGGGTTTGCGGCCGTTTTGCGTCGTCGGCAGTGCCGGAACTACCAACACCGGTGCCGTTGATCCGCTGAGTGAATTGGCGGATGTCGCGGCTGAATTCGATCTGTGGTTTCACGTTGACGGTGCTTACGGTGCGCCCGGCTCGTTGGATGAAGGGAAGAGACATCTGTTCGCAGGTCTCGAGCGTGCTGACTCGGTTTCACTCGATCCACACAAGTGGCTTTACGTTCCGGTCGACGCCGGGTGTCTGCTGTTTCATGACGCTGATGCGGCGCGCGCGCCGTTCAGCGCTGAAGACGCGGATTACATCAAGACGCATGGATACGCTGACGAGGAGGCTTTTGCGTTTTGGGATTATGGCGTGGAGCTTTCGCGACGTTTCCGGGCGCTGAAGGTTTGGATGACGTTGCAGTATTACGGTAGTCGCCGGATTGCCGCAGCGATTAGTGAAGACATCGCGCTCGCGGCGTACCTCGGCGAGCTGGTTTCGAATGCTGATGATTTCGAGCTGCTGGCGCCGGTGGAATTGAGTATTTGTTGTTTCCGATACGTCGCTAGCGATGCGGAATTGGATGGTTTGAATGAACGCATCATGGAGAAGGTGCAGAAGGGCGGCCGTGCTTATTTGTCGAATGCGACGGTGAATGGAAAGTTTGCGCTACGCGCCTGCATCACGAACTTTCGAACGACTAAAGCCGACATCGACGAAACCATCGCAGTTGTACGCGCCGCAGGTGAGTTAGAACAGATGAAATAGAACAAGTCAGGAAGAGGGGCTTGCCCCCGCTGTGGCTTGGATTCGACGAGCGGGGGCAAGCCCCTCTTCCTGACTTGTTCTTCAATTTGCAATGACCATTACCCCAGAACAAAGCAACTACGATCATGAGTTGCGCGTTGCGTGCGAGCTGGCGCGGACGGCGGGGGCTGCGATACTCGAGCACTATGAAGGTCCGCTGCATATCAAACAGAAAAATTACGACGACGATACGGAGCCCGTGACGCAGGCCGACACGATCGCCAACGAGTTGATAGTCACCGGCTTGAAACGCGAATTTCCCGACGACGGCATCCTCGCGGAAGAATCTGTCGACACTAAACGCCGTCTCGAAAAATCGCGCGTGTGGATGGTCGATCCACTTGACGGCACGAACGGTTTCATCGACGGTAACGGCGATTTCGCGGTCCAGATCGGTCTCGCCGAAGACGGTCGATGTGTTCTCGGTGTGGTCTATCAACCGCTGACCGGTGTGCTCTATCGTGCTGTTCATGGCGGCGGAACATGGATCGAGCGTCCACAATTCGATCCCGAACAGGCAAAAGTCTCAGATAAGAAAACCATTTCCGACATGCGTCTGGCTGCGAGTCGCTCTCATCGCAGCCCACGCATGAACAAAGTCGTCATGCGACTCGGCTTCAAGGACGAAGTGCAGCGTGGCTCCGTTGGAATTAAGATCGGCCTGCTGGTCGAGCAGCAATGCGACGTTTACATCCACCTATCGTCGCGTACTAAGCAGTGGGACACGTGCGCGCCCGAAGTGATTCTGACTGAAGCGGGCGGGCGCATAACCGATCTTTTCGGTTATCCTTTGAGCTACAACGTTCCTGACGTTCAAAATCGCAACGGACTGGTCGCCAGCAACGGTATTTCTCACGATCAGATTATTGAGACGCTCGCGCCGCTGCTGAACGAATTCGGCCGCAAGCGAGCTTGAGACAATGACTCGCCGCAAACCCTTTCTCACCTACTCATGCCTCTGCGCCATACCTCTGTTTCTGCTCGCCGGACTCAATTACTGGAACGGACTGCGCAGCGTCGATTCAACCACCGGCGCAATCGTGCAGAACGATCTAAACGTCTTCAATGTCGCCGTAGACCAGGAGCTACGCGACCGGAAGAGCGACATCCTTCGTCTGAGCATGATGCGCGACATGCAGGGCATCCTCTCAGACAGAGAGCGGGTTGACGTCTATCCGCAGGGAATGTTTTTGACGTTGAAGACGCTGCCGCTGCTGAAAGATTTTGAGAGTGTTACGGCATTCAATCGTGACCACCACGCATTCGCTTTTCGACGCGGTGATGGCGAGTGGACCACACTCGAGACCTATCACGGGGCCGAATTCACAGAGCCCGATCCACACGTATGGGAATCGCAGGGTAACGTTACGTTCGAGAGGCTCGGCAGTGCGGGTAAAACGATGGAATATTCCGCACCCGTCCACGACGAGAAAGGCACAAGCAGTATCGGCGGCCTCATCGGCGTGCTCAACCTCGACAACATGTTCGCGAGCGCGGCGCGCGGCTTGGAAAGTAAGTCGAGTCAACTGATGGTCATGGCGGTGGATCGATCCGGAAAGATCGTTTACCACTCGAATCGTTCACTCAAAGATCTTCAAGTCAACCAGGCGCTACCAGGCTTCAACACGATCGCGCACGCCATGACCAACAACGACAGCGGCGTTCGTGAGTTCAAATCACCAGCCGGCTCGTATCTCGCAGCTTATTCACCGCTGCCGCAGCTAAACGTTGCGGTAGCTGTTGCGCGCGATCGAGCCGCAGCACTTTCGAGCGCGCATCGATGGGGCATCGCCGGATTAGTTCTCGCATTACTGTTCACCGCGGGCGCCGCGTTTCTCCTCGATCAGCATGTGCAACAAAGATCGAAGGGTATCGAACAGGTATCCGCAGACGTGTCCGCGATCGCAAAAGGCGAGTTGGACCGTCGCATCCTGCTGGAATCGAGTGACGACTTTCGCAGTCTCGCTGACAACATCAACGTCGTAACCGATCAGCTACGCGCTCAAATCGCACGCGAAGAAGAGACGCGACAGTTCGAATCGTTCATGCGTCTTTCAGCCATGCTCACGCACGATCTGAAAAATGCGATCGAAGGTCTATCGTTGACTGTCGGTAACATGGAGCGCCATTTCGACAATCCTCAGTTTCGCGCCGATGCGTTGAAAGGACTCACCAGCGCGGCTAATAAACTGAAAGCACTGGTGGCCCGGCTTTCGCGTCCGATGTCCAGTCTCAGCGGTGAACACAAGCGGCCTACAAACGTCGATCTCATTCCGATCATTCAACGCGTTATCGCCGTCACTGCTGAACCTCAACGCAGCAAACATTCGATCGTTACGCGACTGCCGCCGAGTCTTTACGCGCTCGCCGATGCCGCGCGGATCGAAGAAGTGTTGGAAAATTTGGTCCTCAATGCTCTCGAAGCGATGACAGACAAAGGCGGCACACTCACGATCGAAGCGGGCCAGACTGCGAACGGCGCGCCGATGTTCGCCGTTAGCGACACGGGCCGCGGAATGTCTCGACAGTTCATCGAGACTCGACTCTTTCGTCCCTTCGCCACGACCAAGAGAACCGGCATTGGTCTCGGGCTCTACACCTGTCGTGAAGTGATCAGAGCGAGTGCCGGGTCGATCGAAGTAGATTCAGTCGAAGGCGCTGGAACCACATTTCGCGTCGTGCTACCATCGATTCCACACGACCGGCGTAATTAAGAAGGGTGCGGCAAAGCCCTTCCACAAGGCATACCAGTTACGCCCGTTCCTCATGCAGTACTGCCAGGAAATTAACGTCGGGCATACGTGTGCGTTCCGCGGTAGCGATTTAGAAATATGACCCACCAACCCCAGGCAAAAGGCACCGTTCTGGTTGTCGACGACGACGACGCAGTGCGCAGTGGTCTTTTCTGGGCGCTGACTTCCGATTATCAAGTGCTGCAAGCGACGTCTCGCGACGAAGCGTGTGCGCAAATCAACAATGAACAGATCGACGTTGTCGTCAGCGATCTGCACCTGCCTCCACACCTTGATGACATCGCCGATGGACTCGCGTTGATCGACGTCGCGCGGGCGCAGGATCCGCCTCTGCAAGTTGTGGTGATCACCGGCAGCGATTCGAAACGCGCGGCGCTCGAAGCTGTGCGGCGTGGGGCGTATGGATTTTTTGAGAAGCCGCTCGATCCGGCAGAGCTGTTGCACATCGTCAACCAGGCCGCGCGCATGCGGACCCTCGAGATCGAGAATCGACGACTGCGCGAGGAGCTTTCGCGACCGCCCGGATTCGCACATTTGACGGGAACAAGCCAGGCGCTCGAGCGCGTGTTGAAGCAGGCGCGATCAGTTGCGGCAACGAGCGCGACCGTGTTGTTGAGTGGCGAGAATGGCACCGGCAAAGAGATGCTGGCGCGCGCGATTCACCAGGAGAGTCCGCGTGCGAATGGACCATTCGTGGCGGTGAGTTGTGCGGCGCTGCCTGAGGCGTTGATCGAGTCGGAGCTGTTTGGTCACGAGAAAGGCGCGTTTACGTCGGCGACGCAAAGTCACAAAGGCCGGTTCGAGCTTGCTAACGGCGGCACACTTTTTCTCGACGAGATTGGCGATTTGAGCACTGCGGTGCAGGTGAAGCTATTGCGTGTGTTGCAGGAGCGCGAGTTTGAGCGCGTCGGTGGGACGAAGACTTTAACAGTCGATATCCGCTTGATCGCTGCGACGAATCGAGATCTCGAGAAGGAAGTTGCCGCAAACCGGTTCCGGCAGGATCTATTTTTCCGGCTGAACGTGGTGCCGCTCGTATTGCCGCCGTTGCGTGAGCGTCCTGACGACATTCCGATCCTCGCGGCGCACTTCGCCGCGAAGTCAGCGCAAAAGTATGGACACCCGACAGCGGAGCTTGAACCGCCGCTGGTTGAAGTCTTGTTCGATTATCACTGGCCTGGGAACGTGCGCGAGCTCGAGAACTTGATGGAGCGGTTGGTGGTTTTGAGCAGCAGCTCGACGCTCGGGCTCGAGTTTGTGCCGGAGAAAATGTTGCGCGTGTTGCCGGGAACGACGCCGGGTGACGAGACCACTTTGGAAGGCGCCGTCGAGGCCCTCAAGCGTCGCATGATCAAAAGCGCTTTGCAGTCTGAAGGAAACAAAGTCGCTGCCGCGAAGAAGCTTGGCATCAGCAGATCATACTTACATCGACTAATCAACGAGTACGATCTTTAGTACACAAAAAAGCACAAAAGCAAAAACCTCGATTCAGCTTTTGTGACTTTTGTGGCTTTTTGTGGCTACTATGTCTTCGTGGCAAGCCCGCAACAACGTTTACCTGAGAATGTCCCGGGCGACTTCTTCGTTGATTCCACGTGCATCGATTGTGATACGTGTAGTCAACTCGCGCCCATGATCTTTCGCGATCACGGCGAGCAGTGCAGCGTCTATCATCAACCTGAAACAGACGATGAGACGCAGCTCGCGATGATGGCGCTCGTCTCGTGTCCGACCGGATCCATCGGCACGATTGAACGTCACGACGCGCATCTCGGCATCGATGCGTTCCCGATGCTGCTCGAAGACAATGTTTACTTCTGCGGTTTCACGTCGGAAGACAGCTTCGGCGCCTGGAGTTATTTGATCGTTCGTCCCGAAAGTGAAGGCGGCAATGTGCTGATCGACTCGCCACGATTTGCGAGCCAGCTCGTGAAGCAGATCGAACAGATGGGCGGCGTGAGCCAAATGCTGCTGACACACAAAGACGACGTTGCGGCGCACAAGTTGTTTCGCGATAGATTCAATTGCGAAAGACTGATGCATGCTGACGACGGCGCGAGTCGTCTCGGTGTTGAGCGGGTGATTCGCGGTGAAGAGCCGGTCCAACTCGACGACGATCTGCTCGTGATTCCCACGCCGGGACACACGCGCGGTCACGTCGTCTTTCTTTATCGCAACAAGTTTCTCTTTACCGGCGATCACCTCGCCTGGTCACCCGCGCGCCGAACTCTGACGGCGTTTCGCAGCGTGTCGTGGTACTCGTGGCCCGAGCAGACGCGCTCGATGGAAAAGCTTCTGAGTTACAAATTTGAATGGGTGTTGCCCGGTCACGGCGATATTCATAGAGACGACGCGTCAACAATGCACGATCACCTGGCGCGCTGCGTCGCCTGGATGAAGAGTATTAGATAACTGATTTACGTTCTTCAGTGCTTTTTGTGCCTTTTTGTGGCTAACTCTCTCTTTTGAGGCAAAACAATGAATCGAAATCAGAAGATTGCTCTCGGTTGTGGTGGCGCAGGTTGTTTGGGTTTGATTGTAGTCGCGATCGCCGGCGGGTTGATTTATTACTTCATGAGTCGCGCCGCACACAATTACAATCGCAACTACAATTTCAACGTCAGCACAAATCGCAATTCCAATTCGAATGACAATTCAGATTTAACGACGAACCGCAACGGCAACGACAACTCGTCTAACACTAACTCGTCATCAACTTCATCGTCTTCAATGTCGGACGACGACAAGCACAAGCTCTATCAAGCTGGTCTCATCGTTGGCGATCAGGAGCTGCTGCGGCGAATTTCAGTCAAAATCGGAATAATGGACGATGATTTCACACCGGGCAATAACTATCAGGAGTTCGTCGTTCAGCAGGTTAGCTGGGCGATACGCAACACTGAGTTCACTAGTACGATCAATACACCAGCAAAGGCGCGTGCTTACATTAACGAGCACATGAATTAAGTTTTAGCAAAAATGGATCCTTCGCGAATTCGCAATTTCTCGATTATTGCTCACATCGATCACGGTAAGTCGACGCTCGCCGACCGCCTGCTCGAGCTCACTGGAGCTCTGTCTGAACGTGAGATGGAAAACCAGGTGCTCGACAACATGGACCTCGAGCGCGAGCGCGGCATCACGATCAAAGCGCACGCAGTCAGGCTTGATTACAAAGCGCAGAACGGCGAGCGCTACGTGCTGAATTTGATCGATACGCCGGGTCACGTCGATTTCTCTTACGAAGTCTCACGATCGCTTTCGGCGTGTGAAGGCGCGTTGTTGATCGTCGATGCTTCGCAAGGCGTCGAGGCACAAACGCTCGCGAATACTTATCTCGCGATCGAAAACAACCTCGAGCTGATTCCGGTGATCAATAAGATCGACTTGCCAGGCGCAGAGCCTGAAAAAGCGATCGAACAGATCGAACACTTTATCGGTCTCGAGACTCATAATGCGATTCTCACGAGCGCGAAGACGGGTCAGGGCGTTAGCGAAGTGCTTGAAGCGATCGTGCGCGACGTCCCGCCACCGAAAGGCGATCCCAACGCACCGCTCAAAGCGTTGATCTTCGATTCGTGGTACGACTCTTATCGCGGCGTGATCGTTCTGTTTCGCGTTATCGACGGCACGATTCGTCCAGGCATGAAGATCCGGTTCTTCAATGCGAATCGCGACCATCAGGTGGAAACGCTCGGCGTTAATCGACCGACGCCAACGCCGATCGATCATCTGAGCGTTGGCGAAGTCGGGTTTCTCACCGCATCGATCAAGGCTGTCGCTGACGTGCAGATCGGCGACACCGTGACTGAAGCTGCGCGGCCCACGAAAGAACCGTTTCCCGGGTACCAGGAGATCAAGCCGATGGTGTTTGCCGGCTTATATCCGATCGACACGGCGCAATACGAAGAGCTGCGTGATGCGCTCGATAAGTTGCGACTCAACGATGCGTCGTTCTTTTACGAGCCTGAATCTTCAACCGCGCTGGGTTTCGGGTTCCGCTGCGGCTTTCTCGGCTTGCTGCACATGGAGATCGTGCAGGAGCGACTCGAGCGTGAGTTTAATCTCGATCTGATCACGACTGCGCCCGGCGTGCGTTATGTGGTGACGACGACAGACGGTCAGGTTTTGGAGATTGATTCTCCCGCGAAGATGCCGGATCCGGGTCGTATCGCGAAGATCGAAGAGCCGGTGATTCGCGCCGTGATTCTCACGCCTGATGAGCATCTCGGCGGCATTCTTCCGTTGCTCGAAGAGAAGCGCGGTGTGCAGAAAGGTTTTGAGTACATCACGTCGAATCGCGTGATGCTCACGTATGAGCTGCCGCTGAACGAGATCGTGTTGGATTTTTACGATCGACTGAAATCGGTGTCGCGAGGTTATGCGTCGCTCGACTACAACCTTGCGGGCTACTGGGAGAGCGATCTCGTCAAGCTCGATGTGCTTGTGGCGGGCGAACCGGTTGATGCGTTGTCGTTGATTCTGCATCGCAGCACGGCGCAGCAAAAAGGGCGTGTGCTGGCTGAGAAGATGAAGCAGCTAATTCCACGACAACTGTTCGAGGTGCCGATTCAGGCCGCGATAGGAAACAAAGTAATCGCGCGTGAGACAGTGAAGGCGCTCGGCAAGAACGTGATCGCCAAGTGTTACGGCGGCGACATCACGCGCAAACGCAAGCTGCTCGAGAAGCAGAAAGAAGGCAAGAAGCGGATGAAAAAAGTGGGCCGCGTCGAAATCCCGCAGGAAGCCTTCCTCGCCGTTCTCAAAGTGAATGAGTAGCCACAAGGATGAGTTTCACGCAAAGGCGCAAAGAAGACGCAAAGGCGCGCCCGAAACTCTCGAACGCCTTTGCGTCTTTGCGTGAAATATTAATTCGATGCACGCTGAAGACGGGAACGTAGCGTTGCTCCTTTGCTGTGTGCGGAAGACTGCTGCGCCGCGGCTGCGTGAGCTCGCGGCGGGGGAGGTTGATTGGGAGTACGTGTTTCAGCTCGCGCGGCGGCATTCGATCGTGCCGCTGGTCTATGTTCAGCTTCAGAAGCATGCGTCGGATCTCGTCCCGCAGCAATTCCTAAACAAACTCAAAAAGCACTACTTCGAAAACTCCGCACGCAACACATTACTCACCGCCGAGCTCTGCCGGCTGATTAAATTATTTCGCAACGAAGGCATCGACGCGATCCCGTACAAAGGTCCGGTGCTCGCTCTCTTCGCGTACGGCGACATCGCTTTGCGTCGCTTTGTCGATCTCGATCTGATCGTCAAAAAATCTGACGTGCTGAAAGCGCGCGAGATCCTGCTCAAGGAAGATTACACACCTTCCAAATCACTCTCACTGGACCAGCAAGAGATGTTGCTACGCACGCAACACAACATCCAGTTTTCACGCGACAATCACCGGCTGATTATCGAGCTACACTGGGAAGTCGCTCCACACCTCTTCGCATCGACAGTGAACGGCGAACGACTCTGGCAGGATCTCATCACACTCGATCTCAACGGCACGCCAGTCAAAACTTTTTCTGCTGAAGATCTGCTCTTCTCGTTGTGCGTACACGGCTCGCGTCATTTGTGGGAACGACTCGCCTGGATTTGTGACATTGCCGAGCTGATCAAGAGACAACCGCTCAACTGGACCGCGCTCCTCGAACGCGCTGCGATCGCCGACAGTGAACGCATGTTCCTGCTCGGCGTGCATCTCGCTCAACGACTCCTCGACGCGCCCGTCCCTACTGAAATAAAGCAGCGCTGTGACGCAGATCAACGTTTGTCGTCGCTCGCCGACAACATCATCGAACACCTCTTCAACGGTCCAACGCACGTGCCGGCCACGTCGCGCGAGATCTTCAAATACAACATCGGAGTGCGCAAAACGCTCAGCGCGCGGGCGCGTTATCTCCTTTATATGTTTCGGCCCACTGACAGCGATCTGCAATCTCGCTCGCTCCCGCCCAGCTTGAGTTTCGCTTATTACCTCACGCGTCCGTTTCGTCTATTTCGAACGAAAATTTGACGTGTCTGTGTGCACGTGTTAGTTTTCCAGCAACGGGAGCGCCGTCAGTCGCCGGAGCAAAACCGCTCAACTACGTAGGAAAAAGGTCAACAAGAAATTGAAACGCACAGGTTTGTGTCACTATGCGATGGGTATAAGTTTGACCGTCATGGTCTGTCTCGCGCTGTTCACGACCTCACTCGCGCAGAAGCCAACCACTCCCGAAACTGACACGAAGCACGCTCAAAAAGATTCGAAACCCGCCGAAACAAAAGCAGCCGCGAAGCTGCCTTACTCCATAAAAACCAGGAAGAGCCCGATCCTGAACATCTCTTTGAAAGCCGAAAAGGCGAAGATGTCGGAAGTGGCGCAAGAGCTTTCGAAGCAACTGAAAGTTCCAATCTTTCTTGGACCAGAGCGACAGAACGAGATCGTGACGCTCGAGTTCAGCGAGCTAACGCTTGAACCGGCTTTGCAATTGATGTCGCCAGTTGTTTACGTCGATTATGAGATCGATACCGGCTCCGGCGCGCCACCGAAAGCGCTCGGCATCTACTTATTCGACACGAACCAGGGCGAGCCGCCGTTGACCACGGTCATAAACGGAGCGACGCAGTCGATGCTGATCGAAGGCAACACCGAAGACGGTGTTGAGCCAGAGACTGAAGACGATAAGAAGAAGCTCGAGGAGCAACCGCTTCGTATTCAGTTCAAAGATAATTTATTGTCGGTTAAGGCAAAGAAGCAGCCGGTGGCTTTAGTGCTGCTGAAGATTGGTGAAGAGCTTGGTATACCGGTCGACATTCAGGATCAGAATGTGTCGACGGTAATTGATGCCGAAATCTCAAAACTCCCAATAGAGGATGTAGTCCGGCAGTTATCCCCCCAAATTCGGCTCTTTGTACGCGCCGATCTTACACACGCCGAACGACGAGCTTTACGAATTGTTCTCGCCGAGCCGCCCAAAGCGACTCAGTAAAATTGAAATACGAGATTGGATCGGAATGTTGGACCAACTTTTATGTTGCCATCGCCCGATCGAGACCATATAGTTAGCACATTACCGAGGAGGCAGCTTAACTTGGCTAAGCAAAACGAGATTATTAACGAGGAAAACGCTGGTTCGCACAATGGGATTGGTGAGGGCAGCGAGATTAAGAAGGTGTTTGTCGAGCCGACCATTTCGGTTCCGGTTGATGTTCTTGAGGCGACCACGTTCTTTCAAGCGTCGACCAGCGGCGCAACCAACTAGCAATTAAATAGAAGTTGCGGTTGCATGGAAGCTATTCAGGTCTTTGACCGGCCGGCGTCCCAGGCTTTTTACTCGGTTGCCGGTCGGTTGTTGTTTATCGAGAGTTCCAGTCTCGAACTACGTAACCTGATCGTAGACCTCTTTGCAGGATGGCAACTTACTCCAGTCGCCCTTCCCGGTAGATCACCCGACATTCGGATTAGCTTCTCTTGCGAAGAATCGCCGCAGAGAATCTCGCGCGATCTGGATCACTTCGAAATCGCTGACGGTGGAAAGTGTTATACCGATGGGACCGAGCTCTATCTTGAGTTTGATGGGGCAGTGGTCCATCTCGAAAACGGTGGCACGGTTTCGGTTTCGTTTACTGAGTTGCCGCGGCCCGGAGATCGTTTGTTCGGGAGGGCTGCGTCGTTTGCAGTTTGTGCGGCGCTGAGACGATTCAGACTGTTTGATCTGCACAGCGCGGGTGTGGTTGAGCCTCAGAGTGGGAAGGCTGTGCTGATCATTGGACCATCGGGCAGTGGAAAGTCTACGCTGGCGTTGCAACTGGTGCAGTCTGGCTGGTCGTACTTGTCTGATGATGAGTTGTTATTGAGCTTGAGGGATGGGGCGGTTGAGGCGCGTGGTTTTCGAAGTTTCTTTGCGATCAGTGAAGCCGGGGCGGGGTTGAAGCGGTGTTTTGAGCCTTTGGGATCGAACCGGGTGGACCACGCTGATCCTGGCTTTTTGCTTTTCATAACTCTGAATGGCGAATCGCGATCACAACTCGGCAAACTAACACAGTCGAAGACCATGACGCGTTTGATCACGGCCTGCCCCTGGGCCACCTACGATCGATCCGTTGCCGGAGCTAACCTGGAACTACTTTCCGCTCTCGCCCGCCAGGCGCGCGGTTTTGATCTGTCGGCTGGTCGGGATCTATTAGTGCCCGGCTCTGCTGCTTCATTTTTTGTGCCTTTTTGTGGCTAACTTTTCCGAGACTTCCTTTGATGAATATGGCCCACGTCGTTTGAGCGTGGAGCTGGCCAACATCTGCAATCTGCACTGTAGCTACTGCTTTCGCTCCGACGAGAATCTTTACAGCTCGCATGCGGAATTCTTCCCTCTGGATCTGCTGCGACGCGTTGTTGACGAGGCGCGTGAAGCCGCGAATGTAACGCGGATCAGTTTCACCGGTGGCGAGCCGACGCTTCACCCCGAGTTTGCGGAAACACTTCGCCTCATCGGCAACGCTGGTGCGACTGTCAGTTTTGTAACCAACGGCTGGCACTTCGAGCGCGCCTGGCCTGCGATACAGGCAAATCGAGCCGCTGTGTCGCATGTCGCTTTTAGTCTCGATGGCGTAACGCGCGAAGATCACGATCGCTGGCGTGGAAACGGATCGTTCGATCGATTGGTGCGCGCGTTTACTCGTTGCTACATGTCGAAGCTGCCTTTTGCGATCAAGATCGTGATCCGGCGCGATCTGGTGGACCAACTCGAGCAGATCGCGATCTTCGCGGCGCGAATGGGAGCCGCTTCGTTGAGCTTCGTACACGTGATGCCGACTTCGAATGCTATCGCAGACAATTCGGCGCTGAGTCTTGCTGAGCAACGTGTGGCGGAAGAGGAGATCGCGATTCTCGCGCGTATCTTCAAGATGAATATCGGGATCGATGTTGGTTACTACAACATCGACGACACGCGTCCGCCCTGCGCGCCGCTCGCGGGTGTGAGCATGAACATCGATTATCGTGGGCGGTTGTCGCTGTGCTGCAATTTGTCGGGCTTTCGTGGCGCAGATCAGGAACGTGATGTAGTTGCGGATCTGAATGTCGAGTCGTTCGCTTCGGCTTACGAGAAATTTAAGACATTGGCTACGGCGCAGTTGCAGCGAAGAAAGGATGCACTCGCCGCGCTACACACGCCCGACGTTTATACAGGCTCGCCGTGTATGTTCTGTCTGCAAAGCTTCGGTAAGATTCCCTGGCATTAAGGAATATTTAGCCACGGATGAACGCGGATCAAAGCACGGATTTAAAAGGCTGGTTGCCGGTGGATGCTGTTGTTGTTGAGGGGCGGCCGGGGCTGTTGTGGATGGAGATGTCGGGTATTGAGCTGACGGAGCCGTTCTTCCAACAAACAGTCGAGCGTGCAAAACGAGAGAATCGAGCAGAGCGATTTACTGAGTTTGACGTGCTGCTGCAATTGGAGAAACAGCTAGAGAGTGTTCCTCCAACAGGATTTATTTTTCACTCGTCGCGTTGCGGCTCGACGCTCGTCGCCAACGCGTGTCGCGCAGTCTCCAACTCGATCGTACTCTCCGAAGCAAGCGCGATTGACAAACTGATCGCTCGCTTCATCACTGACGCTGACAACCCTGTCAAAGAATCACTTTATTCCCTATTCCTGCGCGGCGTGGTCCATGCACTCGCCCAACGCCGCACCGGCAACGAGCAACATCTCTTCATTAAGTTTGCGTGTTGCAGCTTCGCGCAGGTCGAACGCGTCAAACGCATCTGGCCCAACGTGCCGTGGCTCTTTCTTTACAGAGATCCGGTCGAGACGATCGTCTCAAACATGCGAGACATTCCACCATGGCTCATCGATAACGATCGGCGCGTGCTGTCGTCGATAATGGGCGACGCGACCGAAATGAGCCTCGAAGAATCGTGCGCGCGCACTATCGGAAGCCTTTACTCAACCGCGTTCAAGCTTGCGAACGCTAACAGCATGTTGCTTAATTACAAGCAACTGTCTGTACCCGTAATCGCAAGTGTATTGAACTTTTTCAACGTCAGTCTCTCGAGTGAGGAGCTCGAGAGGATCGCGCGCACCAGTGAAGTTTACTCAAAAGAAGCTTCCGGCACGCGCACGTTTGTCGCGGACGTAGACGCAAAACAAAAACTCGCTTCCGACACGGCACGCGAAATGAGCGCGCGATGGGCAGAAGAGCCCTATAAACTCCTGGAAAAGAAGCAGTGAAATGATCATGAACGAACTAAGGCCAGGCAAACACGTTGTCGCCACAGACTTCGACGGCGGCGAGGGAATACTCGTAGATCTCAACACGAAAAAATATTATCAACTGAACGAGACGGCGATGGTGGTCTGGAAGGGCCTCGAAAAGGGCAAGTCGATGGGCGAGATCGTCAACGACATCACTTCCGCTTACGAAATCCCGGCTGACCACGCCACATCAAGCGTGCAGCGCATTGTCGATAATTTCCAAACTTACAAACTCCTGGGCGCAAGCTGACGACGCTGAAAAGCGCCTGCGGATTAAGTACGCCATTCTCACCGCTGCCCTTTTCCTGCCACTGTTCTGGGCGTTCCTTGTGGTGCGCAATCTTTATCCCATCACGGCGTGGAACGTGATGATGGCCGGCGGCGATCTCGAGCGCGGTCGCAGTTACTGCATCCTGCGCGGCGAAACAGTTTCCGGAGAGACGATCGACGTCGCGGCGATCCATTTGACCAACGCGCTCTACAGCCGCAATTGGACCATGGTCAACGCCACGATCGACAACCAGGCGTTCAAGCTGAAATCGATTCACCCGCAGAACGAAGAGATGCTGCGCCAGTTTGGCGGCATCGAGAACCTTCCAGCCGGCGCGCGAATCACGGATCTGCTTCAGGCGTGGGGCAACATCTACAACAAGCGCGAGCCGGAATCGTCACCAAAGCGTCTCAAGGCAATCCGGCTCGACATGTATCGCTGGGAAAGCGGCCGCTATGGCGACTACGACAAGTTTATAGAATCGTGGCGCAAGGAATTGTAAATCGCGTTGTTCCGTCAAGTCCTTATGCGCTTGGTATCGTGCGTTTCTTTGTGCACGGCGTATTTCTTTTTGACGCCGTCTTCACTTCCTACTCAGCACTCGGCTCGCTGCCAGCCACCATCCTTCGTCCCACCGGCGTGATGAAGTTTTTGCCGTGGCGTGTTTACGACGCGCTACAAACACAGGGCGGAATGTTGACGTTGAAAACGCTGATGCTGGCGTCGCTGATTTTAAGTACAGCCGGATTTCTCACAGTCATTTCGACTAAGACTTCCCTCTTGCTGGTGTTGTTTTATCAGGGCCTGCTGCGTAGCTTCGGGCATTTCAACCACGACGAGATGATCGCCGTCTACTTTCTCGTGGTGCTCGCGTTCACTCCATGCGGCGACGCGTTTTCGATTGACAGCCGAGTCTCCAAAACCAAACCGCAGCGGCCCGCGTTTGCCTACGCATATCCGATTCTGTTGATGCAATTGTTGCTAGCGTGGGTCTATTTCAGCTCTGCGCTGATCAAGCTTCGCGTTGCGGGATGGAAGTATCTGAGTGCAGATAACCTGCCGGCGCTCGCGATCTTTCACTCGCTCGATAACCTGCACGACACCGCTTTCCGTGGCGCGTTCTGGCTACCGCAGGTTCGGGAATACCTGCCGTATGTGGTGGGATTTATACTCATCTGGGAGCTGCTCTTTCCGCTCGCGATATTCTTTCGTCGCCTGCGCTGGCTGATCCTCGGAATCGGGATCGTCTTTCACCTCGCAACCGTCCCGTTGATGAATATCGGCTTCCCACACCAGCTTTTGATGTATGTGGTTTTCGTTAATTGGGACCGCCGCAAGCTCTTCAAATCGCGTACTTAACTGGTCCTATCTCCTACCGTAATCCGTACATATTGTAATGTTTAATTCCGTTGACTGTCTTGAAACAGGCATGGTAGGGTGGCCGCATGCCACACTGAACATCGTGGGCCTACCTTTAAAGGAGAATACAGGCATGTCTAAGTTATTGCGCGGATCCATGGTCTTCGCTGGCTTGGTTGTAGTTCTTGGTGTTTCGCAAGTCGTTTTTGCAACCCAAAGCCAAGATCCGGCCGCGAGCAGTTCCGAGACGAGTAAGGCTGCAAAGTCTCAAACCAAATCAAAGAAAACCAAAAAGAAAAAAGCCAATACCAATAATTTCATCGTTTTGGGCACCTACCAGCCGCAAACAGTTGCCTTGCCCACCGCAAGTTCCAGTATCACACCGATGGCTGCTGAGCCGATTGTCACTCCCGGACGAGTCGTAGCAGCCGAGAAAACTCCCTCGATTCACATTTTGCCCGTTGAGGATCCGCCGGCCAGCGTGGCCTCGGCAGGTGATCTCGTTATTTCCGAATTCCGCGTTCGTGGTCCCAATGGCGCGAACGATGAGTTTATTGAAATCGCCAACGTGAGCGGAGCCGACCACACCGTCGCAGGTGGCGGGACCGGTTATGCCATAGCCGCTTCGAACGGCGTAGCTCGGTGCGTTATACCTAACGGTACGGTTATCCCCAATAGGGGACATTATCTGTGTGTAAATAGCGTTGGATATAGCCTCGCATCATATCCTGCAGGTAATGGGACTACCGCGACGGGCGATGCCACCTACACAACTGACATCCCCGACAACGCAGGCATAGCGATTTTCAATACCAGTATTGCAGCCAACTTCAACCTGGCAAACCGTATTGACGCCGTTGGCTCGACCTCCGAAGCAAACACGACCTACAAGGAAGGCACGGGATATCCCGCACTGGTTCCTTTCCCGATCAATTACTCGTTCTATCGTGATAACTGCGGCAAGGGTGGCTCGATCACGACTTTCGGCGCCTGCCCGACCGGTGGAAATCTCAAAGACACAAACAACAACGCTGCTGATTTCGTGTTCGTTGATACCAACGGTACATCAGCGGGTGCGGGTCAGCGTCTCGGCGCGCCTGGACCAGAGAACCTGAGCTCGCCAATCGAGCGCAACGCATCTTTTGCCGTTAACGTTCTCGACGTTTGTGTCGCTCCGGCATCACCACCGAATCGCGTTCGCGACTTCACTTCGGATCCGGCTAACAACTCCACCTTTGGAACGTTGGATGTCCGCAGGAGTGTGATCAATAACACTGGAGGAAACGTTACGCGTTTGCGTTTCCGTGTAGTTGACCTGACAACGTTCCCGGCGCCGAGCGGCATTGCCGACTTGCGACCGCGAACTTCCAATGCTGTTGTGGTTACAGTTGACCGTCCTCCTTGCGGCAGCGGTACCAGCAACGTGACGGTGAATGGAACGACGCTCGAGCAACCACCATCACAGCCGAACGGCGGCGGATTCGGTTCGTCTATGTCGGCTGGAACGGTAACACTGGCGACGCCGATAGCGAATGGCGCGAGTATCGACGTGAGATTCCTGCTTGGCATTCAGCAAACAGGAAGCTTTAAGTTCTACATCAACGTCGAAGCCCTGCCGTAGATGGTCTAACGCCGAAGGCGTTCGCTAATTTCAGCCCAGGGTTCGAGGAACGAGAATCCTGGGTATGCTAACAATAAAATGTATTCAACCCTGAAAGGGTTCGCCAACCGGCTAACCCTTTCAGGGTTTAGTTTTTGTATTGTAGTTTATACCCAAGGTTGTCGGTGGCGCTCCAACCTTGATGAAATTAGCCAACACCTCCGGCGTTAGAAACTGCAGGTCACGACTAAGGAAAACTGTAGGTCACAACGTAATTCGGAGGGTCTTTTTCCAGAATGGGTTGACCGTCTGCCTCGAGCCAGGCGTGGCCATCGAATTTGCCGCCGGTTTCATTCCGCACGCCGAAAATGATCTTCGTCGGCGTGCCGTTGCGCGATAGATACCGATGCAAGACGGCGGCGCGCTTCCAACAGATCGGCTTGAACACCAGCACGTCAGCGGAAAGAAGTAGATCGATCGTGCGGGCCAGTTCTTCACGATTCAATGCCTCACCGGATCGCCCGCCGTTTTGCTTCCCGGCTACGATCTCGAGCGCGCGCGGTAACGAATAAAAACGCGCCATCGCAGAAAGCACTGCAATCCACCACGCCATCCGCAACATCAGCCATGCCTCGTCAGGCCGCGTCACGATCTTGCGCGCGCCACGTGAGAAGAGTCGAATAGTTTTCGAGATTTTGTTCATCCGTGCGGCTGTTTGATTCTAGCGTAGTTTGAGTTTTCGCACCTAAACGGCTAGTCTTAGACCACATCAGCCTAACTCATATCACCAGGAGGATCTGTGGCGATCATTCGTCCCTTTCGTGCTTTGCGTCCACAACCTGAGCGCGCCCAGGAAGTGGCCAGCGTGCCGTACGACGTTGTTAACACTGACGAAGCGCGCGCGCTCGCGGAAGGAAAACCGCTCAGCTTTCTGCACGTGTCGCGGCCTGAAATCGACTTGCCACCGGACACAGACATTCACAGCGACGTCGTCTATCGAAAAGCTGTCGAGAATTTTGAAAAACTGATCGCAACGGCGCCGCTTGAAAAAGAGACCGAGCCAAGCCTCTATCTTTACCGGCTGATCATGGGTGATCACGAGCAGATCGGCGTCGTAGCCTGCGCCTCGATCGACGAATACGACGACGGCACGATTCGCAAACATGAACGAACGCGTCGCGACAAAGAAGACGATCGCACGCGCCACATGCTCATGTTGAAGGCGCAAACGGGACCAGTTTTTCTAACCTACAGAGCCCGACCGGAAATCGACGAACAAGTCTCAGCCGCGATAAACGCTGAGCCATTGTTTGATCTAACAGCCCTGGACGGCGTTCGTCACACGATCTGGCGTTTGAGTGAAACCGAGTCGCTCGTGAAGAGTTTTGAATCAGTGCCGCTGCTTTACATCGCTGACGGCCATCATCGTGCGGCGAGTGCGAGCCGTGCGCGCGCCGAGTTGAAACAAGAAAGCTTCGCGCACACCGGCGATGAGGACTACAACTATTTTCTGACCGTGATCTTTCCGGATTCGCAAATGCAAATCCTGGCGTATAACCGCACTGTTCACGATCTCAATGGTCTTTCTCCTGAAGAGTTTCTAAACGCTATCAAAGAACAATTCACGATTACCGAGGACGCTGATCCCAAGCCGCCGATGCGCGGCCACTGGAGCATGTATCTAGGTGGTAAATGGTATGGATTGCAGCAATCACCCGCGGCCACTCTACCGACTGGAACGGTGGCGATGCTCGATGTAAGCATTCTTCAGGACCGCTTGCTCGATCCGATTCTCGGCATCAAAGATATTCGCACAGACAAGCGAGTAGACTTCATCGGCGGTTTGCGCGGCACGAAAGAGCTCGAACGCCTCGTGAACGAAGGTAAAGCCGCGGTTGCGTTTTCAATGTTTCCGACGACAGTCGAAGAGCTGTTGATGGTTTCTGACGCGAACGAAATCATGCCGCCGAAGTCGACGTGGTTCGAGCCGAAACTCAGGGACGGATTGCTGATCCACACGATTTAATTATGCGAGTTCTCATTGCAGACAAATTCGAACAATCAGGCCGGGACGGCTTGGAGTCGCTCGGTTGCGAGATCTCTTTTCAACCTGATCTGAAGGATGACGCGCTCGTCGAGGCGATTCGCAAAGAAGCGCCGGACGTGCTCGTGGTGCGAGGGACGAAAGTCACTGAGCCCATGCTCGAAGCTGGGCCAGTGAAGCTGGTCGTGCGCGCAGGCGCGGGATACAACACGATCGATGTCGCGGCTGCTTCGAAGCGCGGCATTTATGTTTCGAATTGTCCCGGCAAAAATTCGATCGCAGTCGCTGAGCTCGCATTTGCGTTGATCCTCGCAGTCGATCGACGCATCGCTGATAACGTCGTCACGTTGCGACGCGGCGAGTGGAACAAGAAAGAGTTTTCGAAAGCACGCGGACTGTTTGGCCGCACGTTGGGGCTGGTTGGGGTCGGCAAGATTGGTCAGGAAATGATTCCGCGCGCACGTGCGTTTGGAATGCCGGTGGTTGCGTGGAGCCGGAGTTTGACTGCGGAGCGCGCGGCGGAGTTGGGTGTTGAGTTGAAAGCATCGCCGCGCGAAGTGGCGAGCGCGTCTGACATCGTAAGCGTCCATATCGCCTTAACTCCTGAGACGAAGCATTTTCTTAGTACTGACTTTTTCAACGCGATGAATGAAGGTAGTTACTTCATCAACAGCGCGCGCGGAGAAGTCGTCGATCAACAAGCACTCGTCGCGGCGATGCGCAGCCGTGGCATACGCGTCGGCACGGATGTGTACGCAGCGGAGCCGACGAGCGCGACTGGGGAGATACACGATGAGATCGTGAAAGAAGACGGGCTCTACGGCACGCATCACATCGGCGCGTCGACCGACCAGGCGCAGGAAGCGATCGCGGCAGAGACTGTTCGCATCGTGAAAGAGTTTAAAGAAACCGGGAAGGTGCCGAACGTTGTGAATCTCGCGCGGCGAACGCCCGCCACGCACCGGCTGGTGGTCCGTCATCGCGATCGACCCGGCGTGCTGGCAGGCGTGCTTGACGCGATCAAGGCCGAACACATCAACGTTCAGGAGATGGAAAATATCGTGTTTGAAGGCGCGGCAGCGGCGGTGGCCCGCATCAACCTCGACAATGCGCCGACAAAAGACACCCTCAGCAAGCTTCAAGCAAGCAACGTAGATATAATCGAGCTCGATTTGCTTGAATTGCTTTAGCCACAGATTACACGGATAACACAGGTAAGAAATTTAATCCGTGTCATCCGTGTAATCTGTGGCTAAACTCTTGAAATGAACACAACCCTCATCACTGGAGCATCGACCGGAATCGGCGCCGCCTTCGCCAGAAAACTCGCCGCGCGCGGGAGAAACGTGCTGCTGGTCGCGCGCTCGGAAGACAAACTGATCGCACTCTGCAACGAGCTCGGGCGGTTGACGAGTATTCGCGCACAGTACCTCGCGCTCGATCTGCAGCAACCTGATGCTGGAGTGCAGTTGTTTGAAGAGACGAAGAAACGCGAGCTCGAGATCGAGATGCTCATCAACAACGCCGGCTTCGGCTCGATGGGCGACTTCAACAAACTCGATCTCGATCGCGAGCTCGAGATTATTCAGTTGAATGTGAGAGCACTGGTCGATCTGACGCATCGCTTTCTCGGTCCGATGCGCGAGCGAAGGCGCGGCACGATCATCAATGTCGCCTCGACCGCGGCTTTTCAGGCTGTTCCGTACATGGCGACGTATGCCGCGACAAAGGCGTTTGTCCTCTCGTTTTCGGAAGCGATCGCGGAAGAGAATCGTGTGCACGGAATTCATGTGATGGCGCTGTGTCCCGGCGTGACTGAGACCAACTTTTTTGAAGCGTCGAAGATGGAACGTCCACCGATGCGCACGATTCAGACTGCGGAACAAGTCGTGGATGCAGCTTTGCGCGCGCTCGACCGCCAAAAGACCACAGTGATTTCCGGTTGGACCAACTGGTTCATGGTTGAAGCCGAACGCTTCGTGCCACGCTCGACGGTGACGAAGATCGCGGCGAAGGCTTTGCGATCGAGATCTGAGGAGTAAAAATGACGGAAAGAATCTTTAACTTCAGCGCGGGGCCGGCGGTGTTGCCGGTGCCGGTTTTGGAAGAAGCGCAACGCGACATGCTCAGCCTGCCGGGCGTCGGCATGTCAGTGATGGAAATCAGTCACCGCTCGAAGACGTTCGA
>Ga0208338_1000052_pt1 | contig 55799 bp, 39 predicted proteins | sample ForSoiNitrogNN91_FD_187858 | JGI IMG/M metagenome (GOLD analysis project Ga0208338, IMG submission 187858) | Forest soil microbial communities from Browns Valley, California, USA, that are Nitrogen fertilized - NN91 (SPAdes) | ecosystem: Environmental > Terrestrial > Soil > Temperate forest ...
CTGCGCCGTGAATACCGGCGTTTGTGGATCGCCGCCCACCTGCGCATTGGTCAAAACGTTCGTGAAGTCAAAATTGCGAGTGAGTTCGAACGGTGTTTCGGGCGCGTAATTCATGCGTTTCCAGAGCGGCTCAGTGCGATAGTTGATCGCTTTCTGCGCTGAGTCTTCCGGATCCTCCGCACCACCTGGACCAGCAAGATTTGGCACCGGACTCCCGTCCCCGAACCTCATGTTGATGTCCGTCTGGAACTGAAGTACGAATTCACGGAACGACGTGCCATCAGACTTTGTAATCGTGGCTTGCGCTCGTGAAGTCGAATCTTCAATCCAGCTCGATCCCTGAGGCTCGATGATGAGCGAACCGATTGCACCTTTATTACTGTGCTTGATCGGATCGGATGAGATCAGGTTGGTCGCGCCGAACTCAATCGGCGTCGCGATACGCTGGCTGCCGTTAACAATCACGTCGCCCGCGTACCACCTGTATCTGACTACGCCGCCTGGTCCAACCGTCTGGTTGGGATTGAAGCCGACGTTCTTACCGTCGCTATTCGCAACGTTGTAAGCGAGCAGTTGCGGGTGCAATCCAACCTGATTCGAAGGCTTCACCTGGTTCGTATTGAAGTGGAAGAGCAGGTTTGCCATCGTGTTGAAGCCGTCCAGATCGGGTGATGACTTCGGCAGCCTGTTGTACAGCGCGAAGTTGATACATTCACCTGCCTTGGCGCGGACGACTAGCGGTTCGATCGGAACGCCCGCTTTGACTTTGCCGTACACATCGATGTCTTCACTGCGGAAGTACATGATGGCCGTCGGGTCATTGAGCGCTCCGCCATTTCCGGCGCGACTGTTGTAGATCAGCTTGCCGGTCGGTAATGCCCACGCATTGACCGCCGTCACGTTGATGGTCCGTTTCGGCGCGGTTCCGGGACAGATACCGGCGGCTAAAGACTTGCCGGTCGGAAAGTCCGACGGATTCGACGTAACGATCTCCGTGATTCCAATACTGATTAAATCAGTCTGGGTTTGAGCTGCGGCCATTCCCAGATCCAGTGAGACGGCAGAGCTCTCAGTGCCCAACATCGTCCCCGACATCAGCGAAGAGTCTGTCGTCACCTTTGAATCTGTCAGCACCGAGGAGTCGGTCGTGTCCTTATAGTCGGTCGCGCCGGTCGGGAACGCCGAATCGATTGGAAATGCTGTATCGTTCGTCGTTGACGCGGCCGCGCCTTCCGTATTGTTGGGCAGGGCCAGCAGGTCAGTCTTCAGGCCCATGCGGCCGTTGTAGACACGCATGAGTCCCCAAACACCATTCCACTGCCCGTCAACTGAAGCGCTGTTCTGATACAAATAATCGATGAATGGACGACCGCCCATGATCGATTCCTTGCCAGTGAGAAACTCGAAGTGTTCGGAGATTCCCGCCATCTGCGAGTTTCTGAAACCAGAGTTGTTGACAGCCAACGGATCCTGTGGCGTGCCTGGTTCGTGCAGCCACTTGTGACCATTGATCGTCAGGTTGTGTGTTTCTTCGTGTGCTCCGACGAGGATACGAATCTGAACTTTGTCGTTTTCGTAAACTCTCAGAAGCGGCGTGAATGGATCACCCGGCTGCACTCCTCCAGTCAACGCCGGATAGAACATCGGCTGGACGTTGAACTGCGGATCGGAGCGAGTGATGTTTGACTTGTAAACCTTCGACAAATCACCAGGAGCTCCGCTGGCCTGCGTGTTCGTATTTGGATCGCGAACACGTAAAGGCACGGGCTCATTGCGATAGTTAACACTCATCGTGCCCTGGTCATTCGCGGAGATTGCTTCCGGACAAGGCGCCGGGACTCCACCCGGACAAACCATGCCGTTCTCCACGAGGAAAGGCAGTCCTACTTCGTTAATGATCGGCGGGTTGATGACGCGTTGCGGATCGGCCATCGGTTTGCCGTTGGCTCCGACGCCTGCGCCGGCCTGATAAGCAAGTTGGAAATCGGCAAACTCAAACATGAACTCGCGGTGACTGTTCGCCGCGGTTGTCTCGATGATGTTTGCCTGCCAGCTTGTCGGTCCGCCATCAACTGCGCGGGTTCCTAACGTGACGCCGGTTTCAGGATTCTTCCAGACCGACCCTGTGGGCTCGATCACGAGGCCGGCGTAGAGACCTGCCTGCTGGTGAGTCGATGGTCCAAAGTGATCGTGTGTGAAAACGGTCCTGAGCGTGCGATCCACGCCGTTGTTGTTGAGTGTGTCGTCAGCAAACCAGCGTTGCACAGTTGTCTGTGCGTATTTGGTGCCGAAGAATGGATGTAATTTCCCTACCGGGCAGGTGAACGTGCCATCTCGCGGGTCACCTGACTCCACGCCGACGCAAGCGTTCTGTTTGCGAATCGCCTTGATCCGTTCTCGTACTTCATCAGGACTGAAGGTGCCGTCTTCATAATTGAATCCGTTACCGGAGCCGTCTGAGGAAGTGACGTCAAACTTCACGAGGTGAATATGCTGACCGATGATGTCGGTCGGCGTGCGTACCTGAAAATCGTCCTGCTCGTAAACGCCAGGAACGAGGTTCGTGTGATAGTACGTGATGCAATCGTTGGTATTCGCACGGAAGAAAAACGGTTCCGGCGGTTTTGTGCCTGCCTGTGTTGGCGCAACGTCGGCCCACAGTGACAGGATGCGCGACTGCGGGTAGTGCCAGCCGGCCTTGTTGAGTTTCATGTCGAGTTGAAACGCTGCTGCTTTGTAAGTACGCGGGGTTCCAGTCGCGACTCCACTGTCGTTGACGCAGGGATCTGCAAAAGGAGCTCCGGGCTGGCGCGGCAGACCATTCAATATAAAGTTGGCTGGTGTGCCGTCGGGCTTGAAGCTCGCGTGCAGGCGTTGCTCGTGATAGACCATCGCCGCGATTTCCGAAGCCGTTCCGGTTTCGGCGATCTTTGTTGCGGTCGCAGTGATCAGTTCTTTACTGAAGTCGAGACGAGTTTCAGAGTGCGTGAAAGTGCCGCCCGTGATGATGTGACGCGGCAAGCCGCCGTCATCGATCGTGTCGAGCGGTGGATGTGGTGGGCGATGTCCTGCGACTGCCGAGCTGAAGAACGGATAGCCCGGTACAGTTGCGGTTGGCATTGGCGCCATTGCGAGTGTTGGCAACGGAACTAATGCTGGTGTCGGCGTACCGGCAGTGATTTCGCCGTCCGGTAGCGCACGCGCACCGGCGACCGGTCTGCCGTTGACATCCAGCACGGTTCCCGGTTCAAACACATCGTGTGCACGCCACAGTTCCCACATTCCTTCTGCGAAGTGTGGATAGAAGTGGCAGTGGAAAATCGAATCGCCAACTACCTGATTTCGGTTCCCAGTGCCGCCGTGAACGATTTCAGTCGTAAACGCGAAGCCTGGTCCGAGCGCCTGACTATCGAGGTAAGTCGAATTGTCGTCATCAGGTGTTTGCAGCCACTGGTGCGCGTGCAGGTGGTGAATGTGATGCTCTTTCGGTCCCGCGTGAACGACTCTCATCTTCACGGGGTCGCCGATGTAGCTGTGATGCACATTCGAGGGATCATCGGGATATAGGACTTTCGTTGCCTTTCTCCCGAGGATCAACTTGCCGGTGCTGTCCGTGGTGTTGGCCGGCTTGTCAACTATCTGCGCCGGATCGCCAACGGCCCATGAAGAAAGGAAGAATTCTTCAAACTTGCACTCAGTGCAGTTGAACATTGGTCCAACGCCGAGTCGATTCGCGAGAATCTCCGCGCCCACGCCTGCCACGCCGTAGTTGATCGCAAACTTGTCTTCAACACTGTGGAGGGTGTGACTCAAAATCGGATCGCGAAACTGCGGAAAGGCCTGAACATCCTCGATTTCATCGTGATAGATCACGGTGAACTCGCGGAACGGGCGATCACGATCAGGCTCGGTTGCGTTCGGCCGGAAGGTGCCGGCTGGGAAGCGTCCCTTGTTCGGGCCGGTGATGATCGCGTTCAAGTCCGTGGCCACGATGTTGTTGTTGATGTCGAGCATGCTGAACTTGTTGTAGTCCAACAGCGGCTGACCGCCGGTGGTCGTCGCGGTTTTCGCTGCGTTCATGTCCGCCGCTGTAACCTGCGAGCGATACCATTCAGCGCCTTTTGGTTCGACGTTGACGCTGCCAAACAATCCTGCGGAAAGCGTTCCGCCATTACCTTCGCCGCCGGTGGTGGCGGCGCTGCTATACATGAGGTTGTTCCCCTCACGCGTGCCGTAGAACGTATAGATGGTTGATGCTCCTGGAGCTACCAAACTCGGTGTATTGGCGCCGACGTTTGAGCCATCGGAGGCGATACTCCCAACCAGCTCCATGCCATTGACGTGAATGCCGGCCGAACGAGTCGCGGGCTGATCACTGAGAGCAGTCGGTGATAGCAGGTTTGTAAAGGTGATTTTCAGACAGTCGCCGCTGTTCATGCGGAGCACGATTGGTCTTGGTCGTTTGTCAGACCGCAACCGCACGTTGCCGGCGACGATTCCCTTTAAAGGATCGATCGCCACGACGTCTCGTTTAAGCGCGTAGATCATGCCGCCGGGATTAACAGTTCCGAGGCGGTTGTACATGATCACCTGATCGAAGGCGACCACGTCAGCCTTGATCGTGCGCGAACAAACCGGAGTCGGTGAAGGAGCCGGCAGTACGTCAATTACGGGATCGATCACCGGCTCGATAACAGGCTGGGTTGTTTGTGTGGTTTGTGCCTGGGCGGTGACGCCCGTTAGTAACAGCACAATAGATAAGAACGTGAGCAGAAAAGATAAATTCTTCTTGCGGTAGTTGTGGTGTTCCTCTTTCATCTTCTCGTCCTCCGAATGGGCTCGGGTAAGAACCAGCGAGCGAGGGGACCATTTGGTCCAGAACATACATAGAGCCCAACTCTTGAAATGCGGTGCGTGGGAAGGTCTTCGCACCGTGCGATTGACCGCTTGTTCCTGGGCTACTCTCGAGCGGGATATAGACTCGAATGAGTTTGATCCTGCGGGTGCAAGAGTCATGCCCCGGAGCGATGGACCAACTTTGGACCGGATAGTGTCTCAGCGTGAGACCACCGAAGTGTGGTGTGATTTACGATGAATCACAGTTGCGATTTGTGCGGTGATGATGGTGAGGAAATTTGGGCAGACGCTGCGAGTTTTCCCGCAACCCGCGCGCGCCAAGCCCGCGAAGCGAACGGAAGCATAAAGCCTGGGGCGCAAGCCCCAGGATCAGATTATTAAAATGGCGCGTGAGCCCGCGAAGCGGGCGACAGCGTGAAACATTTGAGGCTGTCGCCCGCTGCGCGGGCTCAATCGCTTTTTTGATTCTGATCCTGGGGCTGGCGCCCCAGGCTTTATGCTTCCGCCCGCTTCGCGGGCTGGGCTGACGATCGCTTCGCGGGCTGGGCTGCCGTTCGCTTCGCGGGCTAACTAGGCAAGGTTTGCAGGCCCTGGACCATCTCGTTCGACGCGGATTCCAAACTTCTTCAGTTTGCGATAGAACGTGGGACGCGGGTAGTGAAGAATACTGGCGCTGAGTTTGACGTTGCCGGAAGTGCGCGCGAGCGTTTGCATGATTGCCTGGCGCTCGATCTCTTCGATCGAGACTAGCGGTGGAATTACGAAAGGGATGTGGCGCAAGTCTTTACTTTGCAGATCATCGGGCAGGCATTCGGGTACGAGTTTTTTACCTGCGCAAAACAGCACGGCGCGTTGCATGACGCTCTCCAGCTCGCGAATGTTTCCCGGCCAATCGAAACGGAGGAGACAGAATACGGCTTCCTGTGAGATGCGTCGAATTCTTTTCTTGTATTGCTTGTTGAAGCGATTGAGAAAGTATTCAGCGATTAGCGGTATGTCATCGAGGCGCTCGCGCAGTGGTGGCACGCTGATCTTTATCGTGCTGATGCAAAAGTAAAGGTCCTTTTTTAAGCGACCGTCTTGCAATAGCTTAGTCGTGTTTCGACTTGTGCTGGCGATGACGCGGCAGGGCTTTTGTTTCTGCAAGACGCGGAAAAGCTTCGACTGCACGTGAGCAGGGATTTCTGCGATCTCGTCGATCAGCAGTGTTCCGCCTTTAGCCGCTTCGATCGATGCGAACAGCTCGGCTTCGAAGAGGTCCGGTGGAATGGCGGCACAGTTGACGCGGATCAATGGGCCGGAACAATAGTGACTCTGCGCGTGAATGGCGTCGGCGATCAACTGCTTCCCCGTGCCGCTCTCGCCTTCGATCAGCACTGCTGCGTCAGAAGGTCCGACGGTTTTGATAATTTCAATGATTTGTCGCAGCTTAGCGTCGCGGCCAACTATGCCGAATGTGTCAGTGTCGGTGTTTGAGGTTCGTGAAAAATTCATAGCTCGTACATCGCAAAGTAGTCCTGCAATCCCTGTACACCGAAGTTGTTCAGTATTTGATGGCCGCTAACGTCTACGAAAAAGCGGAAACCTTCACAACCAGTGCGCGCTTTTCCGCACTTCTGGCGGAGTTGAGCGACTCAATTGGGCCAAGCACGGTTTAGCATGGTGCTTGCTACAAGTTGGCCCAACTGTGACCTCAATCTTAAGGAGACTGATCATGAAGAGAGTTTATGCGGCAATCATCTTGAGCGTGTTTTCGTTGCCGGCAGCGGCGCAAATTCAGCCCGTCGCTGACGACTGTGCGTGTGAATCGCAGACGTTACCAGCCACACTCGCGATCGTAAACGGCGTTTCGATCAGCACGCGCGATATTGAAAAGGCCACTGGCGACTCAGTGCGCAACCTGCAACGCCAGGTCGTCGAAGCACGCAAGCGCGAGCTCGACCTCCTGATCAACTCAAAACTCCTCGCAATGGAAGCAAAGAAACGTGGCGTCACCACGACAAAGCTGCTCGAAACTGAGGTCGTCGCCAAAGTAAAACCGCCTACTCCCATTGAAATCCGCGCTTTCTACGATCAAAACAAGTCGCGCATCAACGGTGAGTTCGAAGCGGTTAAAGACGACATCGTCGGGTATCTCACAGACGAACGGCAGCGCACCGAAGCTAAGAATTTCGCGGACGGACTACGCGCCGCAAGCAACACGATCGTGAAAGTTCCACAAGCAACCGCACCGCGCAACGAATCGGAACGCGCCCAGGTCCTCGCTACGATCAACGGCGAAGCAATCACCGCGGGCGATATCGAGGATTCGCTTCAAGCGCTCATCTTTGACGTGCAGGAACAGGTCTACGGCCTGCGCAAAAACGAAGTTGACCTCAACATCAACGACACCCTTCTCACCCAGGAAGCGCAAAAACGAAAGATAACCACGAATGCGTTGCTGGAGACTGAAGTCAAACCCAGGCCAATAACAGAAGAACAGGCGCGCGTGTTTTTCGAGCAGAACAAAGATCGCGTGAGCGGCGACTTCGCGCAAACAAGAGATGCGATCATCAGTTATCTGCAACAGGTGGAGGTACGGCTTGCCGAACGCGCTTTTGTTGACAAACTGCGCACCGCCGCCTCAATCCAAATCTTCCTGAAAGCGCCGGAATCGCCGGTGTTTAAGATCTCGACCAAAGACCAGCCGTCGTTGGGTGATGCCAATGCGGCAGTCACGATTGTGGCTTTCACTGATTACCAGTGCCCGAGTTGTGCGGCAATCCATCCGGCACTCGAGCGCCTGGTGAAAGAGAGCGGCAACAAGGTGAGACTCGTCGCACGCGATTTTCCACTGAGCCAACATGCGGAAGCGTTTAAGGCCGCGGAAGCTGCTGAAGCGGCGCGCGAACAGGGCAAATACTGGGAATACGTGCAAGTGCTCCTGCAAAACCAATCGTCGTTGAGCGTAGAAAAGTTGAAGAGCTATGCTACCCAGCTCGGTCTCGATCGCGCTCGTTTCGATGCCGCGCTCGATTCACAAAAGTTCGCCGAGATGGTCCAAACGGATCTTGATGACGGGGTCAAACTCGGGTTGAAAGGCACTCCGAGCTTCTTCATCAACGGCCGCCGCGTGACCGCGAAGAGTTATGAAGAGCTGAAGGAGAGTGTCAACGCCGCGCTAAAATCACCAAACGTTATCAAGTAACGAAGTAAGTTAGCCACGGATTACACGGATAAACACAGTGAAAATCCATGTTCATCCGTGGCTTTAAATTCAATTCAGCGGACGGTAGGACTGGAGCATCTTCATGTAGTTTGCGCGCTCAAACGCGGCGGGTTCGGCGCAGTGCTTCTGGCTCATCGCCCCGATCATCTGCGTCACGCTCTCGTACTCATGCTCGCTCAGCCACGTGACGACTTCGTTTAGCACCTGCCCGATGCGGCGCACTCCATTTTGCAGTAACTCCGACGCCATCATCGTCACTTTTGCCCCCGCCATCAGTCCTTTAACGACATCCTGCGAAGTGTGAACACCGCTTGTTATCGCCAGATCCGCATTCACCCGGCCGTAAAGAATCGCCACCCAACGCAACGGTAAACGCAGCTCGTTCGAGTTACTCAAAACAAGCCGCGGCGCTACTTCAAGGTTTTCCAAGTCGAAATCTGGCTGGTAAAAGCGATTGAAAAGCACGAGTCCGTCAGCACCTTGTTCACTCAAGCAACCCGCCATGTTCGCAATTGAGCTGAAAAACGGGCTGAGCTTTATCGCGACTGGAATCGTCACAACCTCTCTCACGGCCGTGAGAATATCGAGATAGAGCGCTTCGACGTCGCTGCCTTTGATCGCGGTGTTCGCCGGCAGGTAATAGACGTTGAGCTCGAGAGCATCAGCGCCCGCCTCCTCAATCAATGAGGCGTAGTCAGTCCATCCTCCCACTGAAGCTCCATTCAAACTACCGATTATCGGGATGCCAACAGCTTCTTTGGCTCGCCGAATCAGGTTCAAGTATTCGTCCGGACCAACGTTGTAGCTCTGCATATCAGGAAAATAGTTGATCGCCTCTGCATAGCTGTCGATCCCCTGCGTCAGGTGGTAGTCGATGTAATAACTATCGAAACCAATCTGCTCTTCAAACAGTGAATACATAACAACGCCCGCAGCGCCGGCATCTTCCAGTCGACGGATACTGTCGACGCTGTGTGATAGTGGTGACGAAGACGCTACGATCGGATTCTTCAGCAACATGCCGAGATAGTTGGTTGTCAGGTTCATAGTTATTTTGGTTCAGCCAGTTGTTTGTACTGTTGCCAGCGTCGCGACACTGCCTTCTCCGCCTGCTCCAGAAGAAATTTGGCCACCACGGGATCGCTCTGCTTCAACATGCGATAGCGGCCTTCCGTGTAGATGTAGTCCTGGAGCGATATCTTCGGATCACTCGAATCGAGCTGGAATGGGTTCTTGTTCTCTTCTACGAGGCGCGGGTTGTAGCGATAAAGCGGCCAGTGACCCGAATCCACCGCCAGCTTTTGCTGGTGCATTCCTTTCGCCATGTCGATGCCATGAGCGATGCACTGGCTGTAGGCGATGATGAGCGACGGTCCGGGATGCGCCTCTGCTTCGAGGAATACTTTGAGCGTGTGCGTGTCGTTTGCGCCCATCGCAACCTGCGCGATGTACACGTCGCCATAGCGAATGGCTGTCATCCCGAGATCTTTCTTGGCGCTTGGCTTTCCACCTGTGGCGAACTTCGCCACCGCGCCGAGTGGTGTCGCCTTCGACGCCTGGCCGCCGGTGTTTGAGTAGACTTCTGTGTCTAGCACGAGGATGTTGACGTTTTGACCGCTCGCGAGCACATGGTCCAGGCCGCCGTAACCGATGTCGTAGGCCCAGCCGTCGCCACCGACGATCCAAACGCTCTTTTCCACTAGTGAATCAGCGAGACTGAGGAGATCGCGTTTCTGCGCCGTGTCACCAGCTCCGATCTTCGCCTTCAGCGCCGCAACCAGCTCGCGCTGAATGTTGATGCCCTCGTTGGTTGACTGGTCAGTGTTAAGGATGCCGTTCACGAGCGATTCGCCAATGACGTCGCGCAGCCGTTCGAGAAGATCTCTTGCGTACGCCTTTTGATGATCGATCGCGAGCCGCATGCCCAATCCGAATTCGGCGTTGTCTTCGAAGAGTGAGTTGCTCCACGCCGGTCCACGTCCCTGGTCGTTTGTGGTGTAAGGCGTTGTCGGCAGGTTGCCGCCGTAAATACTCGAGCAACCGGTAGCATTTGCGATGATGGCACGGTCGCCAAAGAGTTGGGTCAGCAGTTTTATATAAGGCGTTTCCCCACAACCGGCACACGCGCCCGAAAACTCAAACAGCGGTTGCAACAACTGCACGTTCTTCACGGAGTTGAATGCAATCAGGCCGTTCTTATGCAGATCAGGGAGCGTTAAGAAGTAATCCCAATTCACTCGCTCGCTAGCTCGCAGAGGTAATTGCAGCTGCATGTTGAGAGCCTTACGCGAAACGTTGCTCTTGTCTTTCGCCGGACAAACTTCGACGCAGAGCCGGCAGCCCGTGCAGTCTTCGACGGCCACCTGAATCGTGTACAACTTGTCTGGAAACTCGCGCCACTTTGCGGGCATATGCTTGAATCCGGCAGGGGCTCCGTTGAGATCACTCTCCGAGCAAACCTTCGCGCGTATCGTCGAGTGGGGGCAAACCATCACGCACTTGCCACACTCGATACACAAATCCGGCTCCCAAACCGGCACGTCCTGCGCGATGTTGCGCTTCTCCCAGCGCGTGGTCCCGACCGGATAAGTTCCATCCTCGGGAAAAGCACTGACCGGCAAGTTATCACCACGACCAGCTATCATTTCGGCAGTCACGTTACGAACAAACTCAGGAGCGTCGAGTGGTACTTTCGATTTGAGCTTAATCGTGCTGTTCGCAGTTGTGGGGATATCAATCTCGCGCAGATGAGCAAGTGCAGCATCGACCGCCGCAAAATTCTGCCTGACAACGGGCTCACCTCGTTTCCCGTAGCTTTTTCGAATACATTCCTTGATCTTGGTTATCGCTTCGTCGCGCGGTAACACGCCACTGAGCGCGAAGAAACACGTCTGCATGATCGTGTTGATGCGGTTACCAAGCTGGCTGTTTCTAGCTACGCCGGTGGCGTCGATTGCAAAAACCTTTAGCTGTTTGTCGATGATCGCTTGCTGAACCGGGGCCGGCAGGTAGTCCCAAACGTCTTCGTATGGACTATTGATCAGGAGCGTTGCGCCGGGGACGGCAGTTTCAAGCACATGGTATTGATCGAAGAACGGAAACTGGTGTACGGCGACGAAGTTCGCGCGCTGAATCAGATACGTGCTCTTGATCGGACGTGGACCAAAACGCAGGTGCGATACGGTCATCGCGCCGGCTTTTTTGGAGTCGTAGACAAAATAACCCTGCGCGTAGTTTGGAGTTTCTTCACCGATGATTTTGATCGAGTTTTTGTTCGCGCTCACGGTGCCGTCTGCACCCAGACCCCAAAATACGGCGCGCACCTGGTCGTCAGGCTCGGTGCTGAATGATGGATCAAACGGAATACTCGTGAACGTGACGTCGTCGTCAATTCCGATCGAGAAATGGTTCTTCGCTGGTAGATTCTTCAGCTCGTCAAAAACGGCCTTCACCATTGCAGGCGTGAATTCTTTCGACGACAAACCATAACGCCCGCCAACGACGCGCACATTTGACCGCGCCGTCTCAGCGAGGGCAGTCACCACGTCCTGGTACAACGGCTCGCCCGTGCTTCCCGGCTCTTTGGTGCGATCGAGAACTGCGATCGCTTTAGTTGAAGCAGGGAGCGACTCGACGAAATGCTCTATTGAAAATGGCCGGTAGAGTCTGACTTTCAAAAGCCCGACCTTTTCACCGCTGTTGTTGAGTGACTGGACCGTCTCTTCAGCGGTCTCGCAGCCTGAGCCCATCATTACCAGCACACGCTCAGCATTCGGATCGCCAACGTACTCGAAAAGCTTGTAACGACGGCCGGTGAGTGCTGCAAACCGCTCCATCGCCTTCTCAACAATCGCCGGTGTCTTCAAATAGAAACTGTTGGCCCGCTCGCGTGATTGAAAGAAGACGTCAGGGTTTTGTGCAGTGCCGCGCATTACGGGCCGATCGGGTGTGAGGGCGCGTGCGCGATGGTCGCGTACGAGTTGCTCGTCGATCATGCCGGCAATCTCATCATCCGAGAGCTTTGTGATCTTCATCACTTCGTGTGAGGTGCGAAAGCCGTCGAAGATGTGCAGGAATGGAACGCGTGCTTCGAGTGTGCTGGCCTGAGAAATCAGGGCGAAATCCATTACTTCCTGCACGGAGTTGGCAAACAGCATGGCCCAGCCCGTTGATCTCGCCGCCATCACGTCGCTGTGGTCGCCGAAGATCGAGAGGCCGTGAGTGGCAATGGTGCGTGCGGCGATATGGAAAACCGTGCTGGTCAGCTCGCCCGCGATCTTGAACATGTTTGGGATCATGAGCAACAAGCCCTGGCTTGCTGTGAAGGTGGTGGTCAGTGATCCTGTTTGTAGACTGCCGTGAACAACGCCCGCCGCACCTCCTTCCGATTGCATCTCGCGCACGAGCGGTCTCATGCCCCAGAGGTTTTTCTCATTCGCGGCGGACCATGCGTCTGCCGATTCGCCCATCGGTGATGAAGGCGTGATCGGATAGATGGCGATCACTTCGTTGGTCTTATAAGCGACGTACGCGGCGGCTTCGTTACCGTCTATCGTTACCCTTTGTTTCATTAGTGGGAATTCCTTCGCAGAGTTGCTCTTCGTTTAATAAGAGTTTCAGCCACAAAGAAGCACAAAAATCTCAAAAAGAAGTTTTTGATATCTCTTATGCCTTTGTGGCTGAAACCTTTGTGCCTTTTGGTGGCTACGCTCGCTGCCCCTCGAGCTCTTTGATCTTGGTACGAAGCCACTCACTTACTTCTCGCTCGAGCTTTGCCTGGTCGTCCCGCAGCTCTAGATCCTCGATGGTGTCCCCATCAGTATTTAAAGGAATGAAGTGACACGGAACTTCCCTGGCCCGATTTTCCGGGCCGACAAAATCGAGCAAATGGCACTCACTGCAAGGGTGAGCGCGATATGGGTAACCATAGTTAAGACAGGACAGAGAATCCTGAAAGGCAGATTTGCTTTGCCACGGAGTACGGACCGATCGTCCGTAACCGCCCTTCTCAATGAAGTCCAGTTCATCTTTGAGGAGTTCAAGAATATCGCGCTCATCCGTTGACATGGCCGTTAACCTCCTTTTCTTCGTCCTGCTGACCCAAACCCGCCACGGCAAGCGCAAGCAACATGCCACCAGAACTGTTGAGTATTTTGGTGAAGATCACGGACTGGTTGTGAGTAAGCTTTCGCAGTTGATGAGAAAAAGTCCACAGCGTTATTTACTGTTAACTCTGTCGCGTTTAAAACGAAACACCGCCTTCGCCACTTCGACGACGGCGATAGTCAGTAACCCGGAACTACAAATAACCACCCAATCGATCGACGACTTCATCCATCAACCACAGACCATCGCCCCGTAACCATCCCGTGATCATCACAATGGCTGCGATCGCCAAGAACAGATAAACCAAACGGCGGCCTCGCACAGTGATTACCCTTTTTCTTTATTTCGAATGCAGTAATATAATGCGAAACGCTGGCACGCTGAATAATGTCCCCCAAAAACACAAACGAACAGATTCTAGTCGTCGATGATGATGAGGCGATTCGCTGGACGCTTCGTGAAGCTTTGCAGAGCTGGGGCTTCGCTACCGTCGAAGCAGGCTCTGTAGCAGAAGCATTAAAACAGTTTCACGCAGAGCTACCGGCCGCAGTCTTACTCGATATCGATCTTCCTGACGGTTCCGGCCTCGATGTGTTGCGCGAGATCAAACGCGAACAGGCCGAAGCGATTGTGATCATGATCACAGGGAACGTTCAGGTTGATAACACCATCTCGGCCCTGCGCGGCGGAGCCTACGACTTCATCGCTAAACCCCTCAATCTCGAAGAGCTCCGCGTCACCCTGCGAAACGCGATTGAAACTCGACAGTTACGTCGTGAAGTGGCGCAAGTCAGAAAGGAACGAGCGCGCGAGTTTAACTTCAGGCAGATCGTGGGCGAGTCGCCGGCGATGAAGAAGATGCTGAGCCTTGCTGCCAAAGTTGCTGAAAGCGAAGTCTCATCTGTTTTACTGCAGGGCGAATCAGGCACCGGCAAAGATCTCGTTGCTAAAGCAATTCACTACGGCTCCGAACGATCCGAGGGACCTTTCGTGGCGATCAACTGCGCCGCTCTTCCCGCGACGCTCATCGAATCGGAGCTCTTCGGCTATGAGAAGGGCGCGTTCACCGATGCGAAGGCGCGCAAGGAAGGACTATTCGAACAGGCTGAAGGCGGAACGCTTTTGCTCGATGAGATCGGCGAGCTGGAGCTCTCGCTACAGGCCAAGCTGTTGCGTGTTTTGGAGGAAGGCGCCTTTCGTCGTGTTGGTGGTCTAAAAGACATTCCACTTGACGTGCGTGTGCTGGCAGCATCGAATCGCGATCTGAAAGCGGAAAGTGAAGCGGGGCGTTTTCGCCTCGATCTTTACTATCGTTTATCGATCATTCAGATCGATATCCCGCCGCTGCGCGAAAGAGGTGACGACGTTTTGCTTCTGTCGCAACACTACATCGATACGATCGGAGCAAGACTGAAGCGAAACAAAGTCACCGGTTTGTCTGCCGAAACGCAAGAGGTTTTCAGGAGTTACGAATGGCCCGGCAACGTGCGCGAGCTGCGCAACGTGATTGAACGCGCCCTCATTCTCGAAGATGCAGACAAGATCACGAGCGAGTATTTGCCAGGCGGATTACTGGCGCCAACACATAATCCAGCACCTTCTGAAGCCGCAACACGCTTTGTCTTGCCTGAGCAAGGCATCTCTCTCGACGAAGCTGAGCGCTCTTTTGTCCGCCAGGCAATCCAGCGAAGTGGTGGTAACCAGACGCGTGCCGCCGAGCTTCTCGGCATTTCGCGCGATCAGCTTAGATACCGCCTGAAAAAACTCGAGGAGCTGCAAATCGCGGGTGCTGATTCCCCATGACTTCGATCGATCCCAGATCCGTTGACCGTGAGCTGCATTCGGAAACAGCGCTGGAGCGCTCGGAGAAGGATCTGGCTGACATCAAGTTTGCGCTTGATGAATCAGCGATCGTCGCCATCACCGACCAGCGCGGGATCATCAATTACGTCAACGACAAGTTCTGCGAGATTTCCAAATACTCACGCACAGAGCTGCTTGGCCAGGATCACCGCATTATCAATTCGGGCTATCACTCCAAAGAGTTCATTCGAAATCTGTGGACCACCATTGCAAGTGGAAGAGTTTGGCGCGGAGAGATAAAAAATCGCGCCAAAGATGGAACCTACTACTGGGTCGACACAACGATCGTTCCTTTTCTCAACGCGGAAGGAAAGCCTTACCAGTACGTCGCGATTCGTAGCGACATCACCGAACGCAAACGTGCTGAAGAACAGATTAAGGAACAGGCGGCCCTCTTGGACCAGGCGCAGGACGCGATTCTCGTGCGGGACCTCGAGCAGAATATTTTGTTCTGGAACAAGGGCGCCGAAAAGATCTACGGCTGGTCGACCGAAGAAGTGCTTGGCAAAAACGCCGCAGAGCTCCTTTTCAAAGATCGTTCCGCACAATTCGATGCAGCGCGCTACGCAATCATTCAGGACGGAGAGTGGAACGGTGAAATGCATCAGGCGAGGCGAGATGGCAGCGAGATCATCGTCATGAGCCGTTGGACCCTCGTGCGCGACGAACAGGGGCGCCCAAAGTCGATCCTGATCATTAATACAGACGTCACCGAGAAGAAGCGGATGGAGTCGCAGTTTCTGCGCGCGCAAAGGATGGAGTCGATTGGCACGCTTGCCGGAGGGATTGCCCACGATCTGAACAATGTACTTTCGCCGATACTGATGGCGATTGACATGTTGCAGTTGCGAGTCGCGGATGAAAATAGCAAGAAGTGGTTCGAGGTGTTGCGCGCCAATGCCGAGCGCGGCGCCAGCATGGTGCGGCAGGTATTATCGTTCGCGAGGGGCGTCGAAGGTGAGCGCGTGGCATTGCAGCCAAAGCATCTCATCAAAGAGATCGTCAAGATTCTGCGTGAGACGCTGCCGAAATCGATAGAGATCAACTTTCAGTTACCTAACGAGCTTTGGATCATTTCCGCCGATGCGACGCAAATGCACCAGGTGCTGATGAATCTCTGCGTGAATGCGCGCGATGCGATGCCGGAAGGTGGATCGATCGCGATCAAAGCTGAGAATGTTTTTGTCGATGAAAACTATGCGCGCATGCATATCGAGGCGAAGCCCGGGCGGTTTGTTGTGATCACTGTTTCAGACACAGGGCCGGGAATGACGGTGGAAGTTCAAAGCCGGATCTTCGAACCGTTTTTCACGACTAAAGAGATGACTAAGGGAACCGGTCTTGGCCTCTCAACCGCGTTGACGATCGTGAAGAGTCATGGAGGCTTTATCAACATCTACAGCGAGTTGCACAAGGGGAGTCAGTTTTCTGTCTACCTTCCCGCGCTCGACATGCCCGGCACGATCGATTCAGCCGCCGCGCAAACAGATCTGCCGCTGGGTAATGGCGAGTTGATTCTGGTAGTTGATGACGAAGAATCGATTCGGGAGATCACGCGCGGCACACTCGAGACTTTTGGATACACCGTGCTGACGGCGAGCGATGGTACTGAAGCACTCGCGCTCTATGCTGATAAGAAGAATGAGATCGCGGTTGTTCTGACTGACATGGTGATGCCGTTCATGGATGGCTCGGCCACGATTCGCGCCCTCCAGCGAATGAATCCGAAAGTACGAATCATCGCAGCGAGCGGCCTGGGAACCGGACATCGCGCCGGCGAAGGAGTGCTGGAAGGTGTTTCCGTCTTCCTCAACAAACCCTACACCGCCGAAAAACTCCTCAAGACATTGGCTGAAGTCCTGCGCCCAACCTGACTTTTTGTTTATACGATAGAAAGAATCGCGGCCGTCGTCAGAACTTGAGGTAATCTAACTACCGCATAAGCCTCGGGCAGGTTCACCACCATATCGCTAAAACGGTTTCTTATTTCTGCATGCCTTCTCTCATAATGTTCCGCAAGTCGCACGTCCGTCGTGACGATTGCGTCAACGCCAATCGACTTGGAAGTGACATCCAAGCCAAAGCTTCCATAGGCGAGAACGATCGCATCCTCGGATGAGAATGCGAAGTCGGTCAAGCGTCTGGCCCAACGGCGCAGATATCGAGCTTTCTTCAATGGCCGTGTCTCCGCCAAAAGCGGCGCGGCGAAGTTTGGAGTACGTAATTTCAGGATATTGGCTGTTTGTTCAGTGATGTAAAGGCGGTTTGCGATACTTGCGACATATGCATAAGAGTTTGCAGCTTCTGCTTGGAGGAGGGTCGGTGGTTTACCCAACGCAAGACGAACGCGGCGTTCGTATACGCGCCGGATCACGCCTTTGTCGAGTAAGACGCTAGTTGGTTGGAAAGTCGAGCTCGTCACTCTCAGCTTCGATTTCGACGGAGTCTGCTTCTTGTTTCCAGAGGGCGTCGCGCTCTTGTTCGCTCAAACTCTCGTAGTGACGAGCATCATCTTCTGCAAGCAGGCGCTGGGTGTCGTCGAGCCTGTTCCACCATGCCAAAGTTTTTGCATCGATGCCGCCATCGTAAACGAGTAAGCCTTCAGCAGACTCGACGAGTGTGAGTTCATCGCCAGGCTGCAGGCCACGCTTCTGTATGACCTCGGGCGGAATTATGATTTTTCCTTCTGCGTCAACAGTCAGTTTTTCCATTGTTGTAAGCCCTCAGAATCTGTACACCAGAAACTATCAACTCCCATCCTAATGGCTGCGGGAAATTTCTGGCAAGCTGCGAAATACCTCGCAACTGCATTCGCCGATCCTAGCTAAATCCTTCAAAACACAACTTGGTACGGGTCGTGCACAGCCTCGAGCCTGGGGAGACTGTAGCGATGGCAAAGGTTTTGGTACTGGGTGGCGGGTTCGGCGGTGTCGTAGCCGCAGAACGTCTCGCCGAGCAGCTCGGTGACGAGCATCAGATTACGCTCGTGTCGCGGAGCCGGCAGTTTGTTTTTTATCCAGCACTGGTGAAGCTCGCATTTGGCAAAGCCGAAACAGCGGACGTCTCATTTGACCTGAGACAAACAATGCTGAATCGACGAATCAACTTCATTGAAGCCGAAGTTGCTTACATCGACCCGTTTGAAAGAACCGTCACTATTGCGCACGGCCAGGTCGAAGGAAGGCTTCCATACGACTATCTCGTATTCGCCCTCGGACGGCGTCTCGCCACCGAACGCATCCTCGGATTCTACGAGCATGCACATCATCTGTTGAACGTCGATAAGGCAATTAGTTTTGGAAAAGCAGTTAAAAAGCTGCACGCCGGTAGAGCTGTTTTCGGCCAATGTTCCGGCGCTCGCTTGCCGGTTCCTGTGTACGAAAGCGCCTTCGCCCTCGCACGTCGTCTCGAGGAGAAAGGCGAACGCGAGCGCGTCAAAATAACTGTCGTCAGTCCTACTGCACTCGACTTAGAGCTTGGAGACGCTACGGCAGCCACGGCCATTAAGAAGGCGCTCGATGCACATCAAATAGAATTCCTACCCAACCTTCGGATCGAATCCCTGATACAAGACTCAGCGATTACGAAGACTGGGGAGTCGATCAACTTCGACCTCCTGATGCTCGTGCCGCCATTTCGCGGCTCATCGGCAGCTTCATACCTCGGCATCACTGACGAAGAAGGTTACATCAACGTCGATTCAACCATGCGTGTTGCCGGTGAGGGGCGGATATACGCAGTTGGCGACTGCACCAACTTCGACGGACCGAAGATGGGTCACATGGCCGTGCGTCAAGCCGAAGTTGCTGCTGCAAACCTTACGGCAGAAATCGAAGGACGCGAACCTGTCTCACGTTATCAACATGAAATGAGATTCGTCATCGATGAGCTTGGCACAGACAGTCTTTACCTGCACAAAGATCTTTCGGCCGACACACCGGCAACAGTCAGGCAAGGACGTTTCTGGAGTTGGGCCAAACAAGTTCAGAAGAAATATTGGGAACATTCGCATTCATAGCTCGAAGGGAGGCAAATCATGCGCGAAGAACGCACTATTCACTTAGCTGAAATCCCCATTGGTGGAAAAGACGGCTTCGTTTGGAACAGCTTGCACGGCGAACGTGAGGAGATCTGCGAGGCGCTGATCAAAGAAGAAACAGAAATCAAGCGCCACCTACTGCAAGCACGTTTGCGTAGCATCGACGATGAACTTGATCGCTTGATGTCGGGTTCTGCTTTAGAGAGCGCGGGCCATTAACGCGGGAGTTTGAAATGAAAGCAAATGTTTTTCGCGGTAAGAACAACATCCGAATAGAGGAGGTAGACAAACCACGTGCGGGCGTGGGTGAAGCAGTTATCCGCGTGACGCTCACCACGATTTGCGGGACCGATCTTCACATCGTGAGAGGTGAATATCCCGTTGCGCCCGGATTGGTCATCGGTCACGAACCGGTCGGGGTGATCGAAGAGCTTGGTGAAGGTGTTGCAGGGTATGAAATCGGCGATCGCGTACTCATCGGAGCGATCACTCCCTGTGGTCAATGTAGCGCGTGCTTATCCGGTCACTCGTCACAATGCGGTCACGGCGAAGGTTACGAGGCACTCGGCGGCTGGCGCTTCGGCAATACCATCAACGGCGCACAGGCTGAATATCTCAAGGTTCCTTACGCGCAGGCGAACCTCGCCAAGATTCCTGACGAGCTTACAGACGAGCAGGTGGTCCTGCTTGCCGACATCGCTTCGACCGGATTCAGCGGCGCAGAGTCAGCCGGGATAAAGATCGGCGACTCGGTTGTCGTATTCGCCCAAGGCCCGATCGGTTTGTGCGCGACGGCCGGTGCAAAGCTGATGGGAGCAGGACTGATCATCGGCGTCGATGGTGATGAGAATCGACTGGCGATGTCGAAACGCATGGGCGCGGATGTCACTCTCGACTATCGCGACGTTGATGTTGTGGCAGAAGTAAAACGTCTGACCGGTGGCGGCGCCGATGTGAGTATCGAAGCACTCGGTACACAACAAACTTTTGAAAGCGCGTTGCGGAGTCTGCGACCGGCGGGAACACTGTCCAGTCTGGGTGTCTACTCAGCCAAGCTCGCGATTCCCTATGAAGCATTCGCCGCCGGCATTGGCGATCACCGCATCGTGACAACGCTTTGTCCCGGTGGAAAAGAACGCATGCGCCGCTTGATGGAAGTTGTTCGTCATGGCCGCGTCGATCTCACGCCGCTGCTCACGCACACTTTCGCGCTTGACGATATCGGACAAGCTTACGATCTGTTTGGTGAGCGACTCGACGGCGTAATGAAAGTAGCGATTAGACCTTAACCTGAGAGCCCGATTCATGATCAATATCAAACGCATTCTTTGTCCTACTGATTTGTCGCCCCACTCCGGAAAAGCGGTGCGTTATGCGGTGGCGCTCGCACGTGCGCACGAAGCAGAGTTGATTTTCTTCCACTGCACGCCGGACAGCGATGGTGAAGAAAAATTGCGACTGTCCGTGTTAGAACAACTGCCTGCTCTAGACGCGCGTTGGCGGCTGGTCGCGGTTGAAGCCGTTGACGCTGGCGAAGCGATCATGATGCAAGCGCAAGTCGACAATGTCGATTTGATCGTGATGCGATCGAGGCGTCGTCCGCATCGTGCGGCGCTGCTTGGTTCAACGGCCGAGTCAGTTTGTCGAAGCGCTCCGTGTCCTGTGCTTGTTATGCACAACGACGAGCAGGAGATCGTCGACAATCTCGCGCGTGTGCTCGTGGCCTACGACTTCTCCGACTATTCAGAGCTTGCGTTGAGGTATGGATTGTCGATCGCGCAGGAACATCAGGCCGAATTACACCTGCTGCACGTGTTGCCGCCGCGCTCGGTGAGTGAGCCTGAGATCGCATGGTTTCCGGTTGGCGGCGAATCTGCGTATCACACTGCCGCGCGTCGACTGCAAAGAGTGGTGCCGGCTGAAGTGCATCTTTGGTGCGACGTCAAGACTGCCGTGAGTGAAGGTCATCCGTATCGAGAGATCCTGAGTTATGCCGAGAAGAATGAGATCGACTTGATTAGCGTGGGAGCGCACGGAGCCGGCTTTGGCATGCGCGCGTTGTTTGGCTCGAATGTGGATCGCGTACTGCGGCAGTCGCCGTGTCCGGTCCTGGTCGCGCGTCCCTTGCGACCGAGTCCTGTGAATTCTGTAAATACTGAAACCCGGTCTAACGATTATGGGCGAACATCAAGTCGAACAACACGTTGATGAGACGAAGGCGCAAGCCTTCATGAAAGCGCTGCTGGAAGACCTGCGCGCACTCGCGTTCATGCTGGAAGATGGACGTGTGGAGACAGGCATAACGCGCATCGGTGCCGAGCAGGAGATGTTCCTCATCGATCGTCACCTGAGGCCAGCGCCGGTTTCACTCGAAGTATTGCAGCACGCCAACGACGCTCGTCTTACGACTGAAATCGCACGATTCAATCTCGAGGCTAATCTTTCTCCGCTTGTACTTGAAAACGACTGTTTCAGCCGGATGGAGCAGGAGCTTGCGGAAGTGATCGATATCGCGCGCAACAGTGCTGCGACTCAGAATGTCGACGTTCTTCTTTCCGGCATTTTACCGACGCTGCAAAAGTCAGATTTAACTCTCGACAACCTCACGCCGGTCGCGCGTTATCACGAATTGAATCGCGGAGTGATCCGGATGCGCGGTGGTCCACTCTCTATTCACATCAAAGGCTTGGACGAGCTGCAACTGACGCACGACAACATCATGATGGAGTCGTGCAACACGAGTTTTCAGGTTCATTTCCAGAGTAACGCGAAGGAGTTCGCGAACCATTACAACGTCGCGCAGGCGATTACGGCGCCCGTGTTGGCTGTTGCAGTCAATTCCCCGCTCTTGTTTGGTCAACGATTGTGGCAGGAAACACGCGTGGCCCTGTTTCAGCATTCAACTGACGAGCGTTCGCGTCCGCAACTCGCGCGCAACCAGCCGACGCGTGTTAGTTTCGGTGATTGTTGGCTGCAGCATTCTGTGATCGAGCTCTTTCACGATCAGATCACGCGCTTTCGTCCGATCATGATCACGCAACCGGACGAGAATCCGTTTGCGGTACTGGCGCGTGGTGAGGCGCCTTCACTTTCAGCTTTGCGCCTGCACAACGGTACTGTTTGGCGCTGGAATCGGGCTTGTTACGGCGTACATAACGGTGTTCCACACTTACGCATCGAGAATCGCGCGCTGCCGTCTGGTCCAACAATCGTCGATGAAGTTGCGAATGCTGCTTTCTTTACCGGCTTGATGGTGGCGCTGCCGGAAGTGTACGGCGAGATTGCGACGCAGATGGCGTTCGACGATGCGAAGTTAAACTTTTTCCGGGCTGCGCGGCATGGACTTGATGCGCAGTTTCAGTGGCTTGACGGGCAGAGTCATAACGCAGCCGTGCTCATCCTGGACCAACTGCTTCCGCTCGCGCGCCAGGGATTGATTAATGCGGATGTAGCGAGCGGTGACGTTGATAAGTATCTGGGCATCATTGAGGAACGTGCGCGATCTGGGCAGACCGGAGCGCGCTGGATGATGAAGTCGCTTTCCGCGATCAAGAACTCAGCTTCGAGATTGACTGCTGAGATCCTTGCAAACCAGAAGCAAAGTCAACCCGTGCATCGCTGGCCGGTGATTGAAAAGATGGATAATGACGAGTGGGAGCATGGCTATCGTACTGTTGGGCAGTTCATGTCGACGGATCTTTTTACTGTTAGTCCGGACGATTTGATCGATCTCGCGGCGAGTGTGATGGACTGGCGACACATCAGGCACGTGCCGGTTGAAGATCAGGAAGGACGTCTGGTTGGTTTGATAACTCACCGAGGACTCCTCCGCATGATGCTTAACAGCGCGAACCATTCGAAACTAACCACCGTTCGCGAAATCATGCTCAAAGACCCTATCACCATTACACCCTCAACCTCGTCACTGGAAGCGATCGAGCTGATGCGCGGGCACCGCGTCGGCTGTTTGCCTGTCGTTGACAACGATCAGCTAGTCGGCATCGTCACCTCCTACGACTTCCTCGAAGCCAGCGCTAAACTCTTCCACCAACACCTCAGCACCACGGCAGAAGAACCAAAACGTCGTTCAAGCGCCGCGCAATGAGATTGATTGATGGTTAACTTATGAAGCAGGCGAACCATACTCACTGGATATACCGAAAACTGTCTTTCAATTCGCGAATCCCTTCCGGGAAATGCGGGATGGCTTCCAGGATCCGCGAGATCTCTCCCCGGAGCTGAGCAGCAACCAATCCGGTCCTATTAAACTGCTTCACGGATTCACGAAATCCTGTGTGAGCTTTTGCAAGTTCCTTTTAGGTTTTTTGAGACCTGATAAGGCGATACGCCAATCCCCACATAGGATCCCGGAAAACCGTGACAGGTGCTGGCCGATCCCATTCGTCGTTTCCAAAATCCGAATTACTATCTGCAAGAAACAAGAAACCTAAGCCGCAGATCTCCACAAAGAACGCCGATTCTCATCTGCATTTTCATCCGCGAAATCTCTGTAGTTGATGAATTCCGAGTAAAACCACACCACAAGAGGCACAGAGGACACAGAGGTTGCACAGAGAAATCCCTGAACAAGGACTTTTTGTGCAAAGGCCATAGCACATGAGCACTAGCAATACGGCAGCAGCTTCATCGTCATCAACACCTAGTAATAATTACAGTTGTCCGCCACGGAGGGATTGCTAGAATGGCCCTCGCCTGAGTGCGCTTCTTTCAATTTGGCCGCGAATCCAACTAAAATCCACATTGTTAGCAGTTAATCTCTCTGTTGAAATTAGGGTTGCCTCTAATCCAATCGAAATGTTGACTCGGACTATCTAGAGATAGCTACTTCTCGACAGATTAAACCGCGATGTGCTCCCCCGCCGATACAAGCGAAAATGCCCGTCACGTTTGGACCACTGATGTATGTGTGTGAACTTCCATGATTCGCAAATGAAGTTGCACGCTCGCCCTGTCCGCTGTAATCGCTCAATTCTCTTTTCAATTCTTGCGGTACATCTACTGCTGCCGGTAATCGCAATCGCTCAGAGTCCGACCAAGCGCGTTCTTGTTATAGCGTCTTATGATCTTAACCGGCCGGCGGTGAATGTTTTTATGCAAGCCATGCGCTCAACAATCACCGCCGGGTCAAAGGAACGCGTAGAGTTCTTTTATGAGTTTCAGGAAAACACCAGAATTCCTACTGATAAGTATGAAGCGGCGATGGTGAGTTACATGAAACGCAAGTATGAAGGCGAGAAATTTGATCTCGCCATCACTCTGGGTGCACCAGCCGTTAAGATACTCTTGAACCATGAGGCAGAAATCTTCACGGGTACACCGAAGATCTTTTATTTTCACGACGAAACCGAAGAAACAGTGCGTAGCCTCTGGCCGCGTGCAACCGGAGTATGGGCTCACCTGGATATTTCTAAGACGGTGGATCTGGCACTTGAGTTACAACCGGAAACTAATCGCGTGGTGGTGGTCTCAGGAAGTTCCGCTCAGGATCGATTCCTTCGGGATCAAGCGCAAACAGAGTTGCGAAGGTTTCAGGGTAGGCTCGAAGTCACATATGTCAATGATCTTTCAATGGCCGAGTTGAAGAACCGGCTCGCCTCTTTACCGCCGAACACGGTCATTCTCTACTTATCATTCTTTCTCGATTCAGCGGGCAACAGTTATTCCGGTCCGGAGGCGCTCTCACTGTTTGCACCTACAGCAAATGCACCGACTTATGGAATATCTGAAACCTACATGGGAGCCGGCATTGTCGGCGGCAGTTTGATCAATTTCGAAGCCTTAGGCCACCGCACCGGTGAAACCGCTCTTCGTGTTTTGGCAGGCGAGCAGGTGAGCAATATTCCGCCTGAGAGCGTGCCTAACTTTCAAATTTTCGATTGGCGCCAACTTAAGCGTTGGGCAATCGACCAACGAAGAGTACCGGCGGCTGGTACAGTGCGATTCAAAACTCCAACCTTTTGGGAGCTTTATAAATGGTATGTACTGGCCCTAATCGCCGTTCTAATCATTGAATCGTCGCTCATTGCCTGGTTGCTATTAATGCGAAGGAGGCGGCGCCAGGCAGAAGCCACAGCCGAAAAGGCGCATCGCCGTCTGGAAGGACTAATCTCCGATATACCTGGAATCGTTTGGGAAACACTCGTAGATCCTGTCACGAGGCAACGCCGGTTAACTTTCATCAGCGACTACACTCAAAAAATGCTTGGCTACACATCACAGGAGTGGCTGGCCACACCAGGCTTCGGCATAAAGATCGTGGCGGACGAGGATCGCGAGCGAGTCACAATGGATGCGGAAGCGGTTCTCACGAGCGGCCACGAAGGCATTACCGAATTTCGATGGCGAACAAAAGATGGTGAGATCCGATGGGCCGAAACGCACCTTAACCCTATGACCGATGGTAATGCCGGGATTATCGGATTGCGTGGCGTGACCCTTGACATCACCCAACGAAAAGCAAGCGACGAGCGATTTAGAAAGGCGTTTCGCTCGAATCCTCAGCCAATGTCTTTAACGACGATTGACGAAGGTCGTTACCTGGATGTCAATGACAGTTTTCTTGCGATGAGTGGGTACACTCGTGATGAAGTCATTGGTCACACCTCGCTGGAGTTAGAGATATGGGACACATCGGCAAGCCGCGTCGATTTTGTTGAGCAACTAAAGGAGCACGGATCTATCGTAAACGCGGAAACAAGATTCCGCAGCAAGGATGGCTCAATACGACTATTACTCTCCTCTGCCGAACAGTTGGAGATTGCCGGTGAACACTGTCTGCTGGTGGCTTCCACTGATATTACCGAGCGCAAGAAGGCCGAAGAAGCGCTCGTTGAGAGCAGATCGAGATTATTGCTGGCGCAACAAGCCGCTCGCTTTGGAACATTCGACTGGAACATCAAAACAGGAGTGAACACATGGTCGGCGGAACTGGAATCGATGTACGGTATCAAGCCTGGGAGCTTTGCGGGCAGTCAGTCGGCATGGGAGGATCTGGTTCACCAGGACGATCGAGAGAAGGCGATTGCCAGCGTGCGTCGAGCCTTGGGGAGTGGAATCCCAGTTGAAGACGAGTGGCGGGTGCAGTGGCCAGACGGATCTATACATTGGCTATTCGCTCGCTTTCAGGTTTTAACGGATGACTCTGGTACGCCCTCGCACCTTACCGGCATCAATATAGACATTACTTCTCGCAAACTAATGGAAGGCGCTCTTCGCGAAGCCAATGAGCAACTGCGCAAGCTTAAGGATCAGCTTGAAGCAGAAAACATTTACCTGCAAGAAGAACTGAAAGGAGATCCCGCATTTGGTTATATCGTCGGACAAAGCAATGCCATCAAGGAGGTATTGCACAACATCAATGTGGTAGCCCCGACCGAGGCGACGGTTTTGATCACTGGCGAAACTGGCACCGGGAAAGAGCTCGTTGCGCGAGCGGTCCATGCGGCAAGTTCCCGACGTGATCGACCGCTGATAAGAGTAAATTGCGGTGCTCTACCAGCATCTCTAATTGAAACCGAGTTGTTCGGGCATGAGAAGGGGGCATTTACAGGGGCAGGCTCACAAAGGGTCGGGCGCTTTGAGCTCGCAAAGGGCGGTACGATTTTCCTGGATGAAATTGGTGAGCTGGCGCTGGAGTCACAGGTCAAATTACTCAGGGTCTTACAGGAAGGAGAATTTGAGCGAGTTGGCGGTACTAAAACGATCAGAGTCGACGTCCGCATCATAGCCGCCACTAATCGAAACTTGAAAGCTGCCGTTGATAATGGGACCTTTCGCGAAGATCTGTGGTATCGATTGAATGTATTCCCGATTGCCGTTCCACCTCTTCGTCAACGTCGTGAGGATATTCCGCTTCTAACTGAACATTTCGTAAGGGAGTTTTCACTTCGGTTTGGCAAGGACATTACGGGAATTGCACCTGCCACCGTTAAAGCCCTTCGAGAATACTCATGGCGGGGGAATGTTAGAGAGCTTGCAAATGTGCTGGAACGGGCGGTAATTAATACGAACGGTTCTGTTTTGCGTCTGCGCGAAAGGCTCGAATTAGTTGAGCCAGTTGAATCTGAAACCAAGCGGTCCTCGACCACACTAACGGAAGTTGAGCGAGACTACATCGTCGGCCTGCTTGAATCTTGCGGTTGGAGAGTAGAAGGGCCGCATGGAGCAGCGCGGGTTCTTGGCCTCCACCCGAGTACGTTGCGCTCGAAAATGTCAAAGCTGGGAATCAGGAGGATGCCGAACAACGATGGTACGGGTTAGTGTGACGACCAAAAATTTAGGCTTCACGGATGGTCTGCCGTTTCAATCTCGGCGGCCTTTTTTCTTTGCCACGTCATGTCGTAATTGCAAGCGATAATATCAAGGAGAGTGGGAAATCTCTCGCAACTCACCGACTCGTCTGCGCAATATTCCACCTCAGACCCATAAAGAAGCCCTAATAACGCTAATTGTCTACTGGCATAAGCGTTGCGCTCGTGAGGGTGGCTGAGGTCAGCCGGGGTCCCATATGCCGAGCGCACAAAAAATTGAGATGGAGGAGCCAGCCGGGCTGGCGAATCAAGCAGCCGCGGATTTCCCTTCGTTCCTGCAAGCCATCCACGCCGCCAATGTCAGCAACCTGAGTCTCCTGCACCCGCGCGGAAAAATACTCTTCGCGGAAGGTGAAGTCGCTCGTGGCGTTCACGTATTGCGATCAGGCCGAGCGACCGTGTCGATTTCCTCGAGTGAAGGACGCGTCGTGATACTGCGACTGGCCCAGGCCGGCGACGTGCTCGGGTTGAACTCAGTACTACAAAACACCGCTTACGAAACCACGGTCAAGGCGCTCGAGCCGTGTCGCACAGACTTCATCTCACACACTGAGTTGCTCGAGCTAATGCGGAAAAGCCTGACCATCACCAACGCAATAACAAAAATATTGAGCCGTGAACTGGCAGAACTTACGAACCGGGCCAGGTCTCTGGTTTTACCGCAAACGGCAGTCGCCAAGCTGGCCAGGCTCCTGCTTGAATTGAGCAACGAGAACGGCCTCGATAAGATTTTTACACACGAAGAGCTCGCACAAATGATCTGCTCTGCTCGTGAGACAGTGACGCGACTATTGGCAAATCTTAATAAACGACAAATCATTCGCGTCACATCAGGCAACATCCTGATCTGCGATCGAGCGGCTTTGCAGTCAATCGCCGTTAGCTGAGTTGTGACGCTCGTCACATCTTCACACACGGCGGAAAACCTAAAATACCGAGCCCGGGGTCAGTCAATCGCGAAAACCAAAGGTGGGCTAAGATGAGTAGACTCTTTAAAGCACTCTTGATCTGTGGCTTGGTCTTAGCCGCGCTCTGCTGGGTCAGCTACCGCAATCCCTCTCAATCCGCGCAGATAACTCCCGGGCAAGTCGCGAAGTTCAAGTCTGACGATTACGTCGGCAGCGATGTTTGTAAAGACTGCCACGAAGACCAGTTCAAAAACTTCTCACACACTTCCCACGCTCAGCTCACCAAGCTTGCGAGTTGGAAAGAGAAGGTAACGGGTTGCGAATCGTGCCATGGTCCAGGCAAGGCCCACATCGCAGAAGGCGATCCGAAGAAGATCATTTCATTCAAAAACAAGTCGTCAAAAGAGACGTCCGAGACGTGTTTAGGCTGTCACGCCGGCAGAGAGGAACACAACAACTTCCGCCGCGGCGAGCACTGGCGCAACGACATCGGCTGCACTGACTGCCACTCAACACACTCGGCGCCAACTGGACGACAAGTCGCCGCCTCAAACGTCTTCGTCTCCCCGGCAAACGCACAGAAGCCAGGCTTCACAGACGTACGGTTGCTGAAGAAGAGCGAGCCACAGCTTTGTCTCGGTTGTCACAGCGAAACGAAGCACCAGTTCAATTTGCCGTTCCATCACAAAGTGCTCGAAGGCGCGATGCGATGCAGCGATTGCCACAACCCGCACGGCGGATTCGAGCTAAAACAAACGCGACTCGCGACCGGCGCCGACGCCGCTTGCATCAAGTGTCACGCCGACAAACAAGGCCCGTTTGTTTACGAGCATGCTCCGGTCAAGACTGACGGGTGCATCGCGTGTCACACGCCACACGGTTCGTCTAACCCGCGTCTATTGAGCACGAGCCGCGTCGCACAACTCTGTCTGACATGTCACAGCGTCGCGCATGGTGTCGGCGCGGATGAGCCCGCTGGTCCACAACACAACCTGAACGCGCAATACGCGAATTGCACGAATTGCCACGTGAAGATTCACGGGTCTCGCACGAGCCCGGTCTTTTTCCGTTGAAGATTTGAGCCACGAAAAGGCACAAAATGCGCAAAATATTTTCACTGCCACTGAGTCTTCTTTGTTTGAGTCTTTTGACGATAGGTGCAGTCGCGCAAGAACCAGCGCCATCACCAACGGAACCGGGAGAAAAAGCCGGAGACTACACGGCCATCGGCAGTGTGGAGGTTGGATATCGCGGCCTCAGTGTCGACGGCGATCTCAACAAGTATCAAAGCGATCTCAACTACAAGGCTGGGCCAAGACTCTTCGACAGCTCTTTCCTGCTCCGCTCGACTGACGGCAAAGGCTCGCTCTTCGAAACGTTCCTGGTTAACTCAACGGGTTGGGGCGCCGATCCGCAAGGTAATCTGCGCGTGAGCGTCGAAGAACCGAAGTGGTATCGCTTCGATGCCACCTATCGTCGCTTTAAATACTTTCGCTTCCTTAACAACTTCGCGAATCCAAACTGGGTATTCAGTCCGGCGCAGTTTAATGTTCTGCCCAAGCTCACAACTGGAGAGCATGGCTACGACACAAGGGTAAAGCTGGGAGACTTCGATCTCACTCTCCTACCGAAGAACAGGCATATTCGTTTCAACATCGGTTACTCACCCGAGCGCTACAGTGGACCAGCTTTCACAAACTACCACTCCGGCGGAAATGAATTCATGCTCCTCTCGGAGCTTCGATCACGCGCTAACGATTTCCGCGTCGGCGCTGACGGTAAACTCGGTCCACTGAACTTTTCATTTTTACAAGGCTTCCGGCGTTTTCGTGACGACAGCTCTATCGATCTCGGAGCCACACCCGGAATAAATCTCAATCCCACCGCGCCGAGTTTGACGAGCTTCGATCGCAATGAACCGGCGCGCGGCAGCGTTAACTACACGCGTTTCAGTTTGCAAACCCTCATCGCGAAAAAACTCGACGTCACCGGCCGCATCATTTACAGCAAAGCCGAGCAAAACTATTTGTTTGCTGAGAGCTTCACCGGTCGAAATTGGAACCCGCGCATCACCGGATTCCCAACGAGCCCGCCCGCCGCGACGCCAAACGTTCTCAATCTCGGCCTTTACAATCTGACCGGCGACACTGAGAGACCGAGCTGGCTCGGCGATCTGGGCCTGACGTTCATGGCCACAGACAAGCTCCGGATCTCAAACACGTTCAGAGTTGAAACATTCGAGATTACGGGCTCAGCGCTCTTCAGCGATTTCTTCTCACTCACGCGCGGTACCAGGACCGACACGATTGGATTCAACAACGCCAACGTGCTCACCAACACGGATTATCGAAAGATTCAGAACACGATCGAAGGCGATTACCAGTTCAACCCGCGCTACTCGATCCACCTCGGCTATCGCTATGCACAACGCCGCGTGGAAGAAGCCATCAGCGGTTTCAACCTCGGTGCTAACCAACCAACGCCGCTCGTGCCTGACAGTTTCACCGAGGACAACAACACACACGCAGTGCTGGGTGGATTCAAGGCGCGGCCACTGAGCGAATGGACCATCTACTTCGACGCCGAGCACGGCACCGCCGACAACGTGTTTTCACGCATCGGCAACTACAACTACACCAACGTTCGTGCGAAGAGCAGGTACAAGCCAAACCAGCGGCTCGCATTCAATCTCGCGGTGATCACGAAAGACAACTCAAATCCTTCCGAGATTGCAGGTGTTTCGATCGAGGATTTCGGCGTCAATATCAAGTCGCGAATCTTCACCTCGTCACTCGATTGGACCACTAGCTCGAGGTTCTCAGTCAGCGCCGGCTACAATTACCACTGGATAAACAGCAAGGCGATTGTCGACTATTTCTTCAACAGTGTGCGGCATCCGCTGGGCAACAATCTCTACATGTCGAGGAACAATTTCTTCTACGTAGAGTCCACCGCGCGGATCGCTCCACGAGCGACGCTTTTCGCGGCGTATCGTATTAATAAGGACAATGGTCAGGGGAATCGAGTGGCCGATCCAGCGGGCAATCCGGGGACGCTGATTGCGTCGTACCCGATGAGTTATCAGTCGCCGGAAGCGCGACTCGCAATCAAGCTGCACGATCGCCTCGATTGGAACGTTGGTTACCAGTATTATAATTACAACGAAAGCACGATAGTCGGGCCACGGCCGCAGAATTATCACGCGCACCTGCCGTACACGTCTCTGCGCTTCTACTTCGGCCGCAAAGAATAGATTGCCTTCGTAATCGCGCGTGCTAAAACTCTTAACATTTTTCGTGATCGGTCTCACGTTCGCGCAACCGCGCCCGGACTTTTCTCACACCACTCACGTGGGAAAAGAAAAACTCGCGTGCAATTCGTGTCATAAGGTTGCGCCTAAAGACAACGCAGGCGTCACCGACTTTCCCGAGCACGCATCGTGTCTGAATTGTCATCGACAACAATTCTTCGCACGTGAGCGACCGGTTCCCAAGATCTGCTCGAACTGCCACGTGAAGGCGACACCGAACGACACGTCGCGCCATCCATTTCCGAACTTTGGCGCGAAGGTCGCGGGCTTTGTCTCGGAGTTTCACATCTCTTTCGCACATGACAAGCACGAAGATGTGGAGTGCGCCACCTGCCATGAGACCAAAGAACCTGATACCAAGCCGCGCTCACTCACTCACGCGAAGTGCTTCGCGTGTCACAACCAGGAGACCGAGCTCGCGCCGCTGCCCGCAAACTGCGATACGTGTCATAAGCCAGCCGGTCCTGAAAAAGTTGCAAGTACCGAAAGACTTTTCGGGCATGTCGTGCTGCAGCAACAGTCCGCGACTGACTTTTCACAGTTCAAACACGACAATCGCAATCACGCGCGGCTTCCATGTTTGCTGTGTCATCGTCGTGAAAACAATTCGCCGCAACCGACGTTGCCGGGCAAAGCTGCACACGCGCCTTGCACGGGTTGTCACGCGCAGCAGTTCTCAAATCCAGCGAGCGCGATCTGCACGATCTGTCACACAGACGCGCAGAGTGGAAAAGTCAAAGCGTTTCCACCGCTGCGGAGTTTCGATGCAAGGTTCGATCACGCGAAGCACAGTGATGCAGCGTGTGCTACTTGTCACCGGCGCAATCCTCGTGGTGTCGGGCTGTCGATTCCCTCGCGATTGAATGCGCATGTCACTTGTTTTAGCTGTCACACGCCGGATGCGCAGGTGAATGGGCGAAACATCTCGTCGTGCAGCACCTGTCATCAGCTCGGACGATTGGTACGCAGTCCGGAGCAAGCGCGTGCGTTTCGTGTTGGGTTCAGTCATGCAAGCCATAAGTTGAATTGTGCTGCATGTCACGAGACGCGAGGGCGGCAAGTCTCAGCGCCGTTACCCTTGAATCATCACGCGCCCGCACGTGCGTTCAGTTGCGCAAGCTGTCACAACGGCCAGCGGGCATTCGGAGGCGACGATTTTTCAGTCTGTACGCGTTGCCACAAAGGTTCGGGCTGGCGCTTTGATTAATGACGAACCTTCTCACCGAACAAGTCAGGAAGAGGGGCTTGCCCCCGCTGCTGCTTGGATTGGACAAGCGGGGGCAAGCCCCTCTTCCTGACTTGTTCGGTAGGAAGGTCTGAGGAAAGTTTCGCAGGCGTTTGCGGAAAAGCTCGCGTCAATAACCAGCGATGTCGCGTTTTGTGGGATTTTCCGCAGGGCACACTCGTTGCACTTAGCCATCAAGGAGGCATGATGAAACTCGTAAAGAACATAACCATCTCGATCGTGGCAATCTTCCTGTTCAGCGTCGTCTTTTTGAGCATTACACCTGCTCAGGGCGAAGCACAACCTTCTGACCCGGCGGCTTACTACAAAGCCAAATGCCAGATGTGCCATGGCCCAAAGGCAGAGAAGAAATTCGACCCGGCCCTCACCGACGAGCAATGCATCGAAGCGATCTTGAAAGGCAAGAAACCCGAAAAGCCACCCAACATGCCGGCCTACGGTGAGAAGGGCGTAACAGCGGACCAGGCAAAAGCACTCCTGGAGCACATCAAGCAACTGAGATCGAGTCAGTAATTACCAAACGAGCGTTTCCCACACCACCCTCCCGTGCCAGTTCGAGCGACGAACGGCACGGGAGGTATGCGTGTTTTTATCAGAACTCATTGAGACTGCGATGAGCGAACAACAAAAAGCCCCAACCCTCTTTAGAAATTACATAAGCTTCGCAGGCGCCATGATTGTAATCGCCGCGGTCGTGAGCATCCTGCTGCTGTTTCTTATCGAGTTGTCGCAAACAGCCGACAACCCTTACCTCGGTATCGTCACTTACGTAATCCTGCCCGCGTTTCTGATCTTTGGTCTGCTCGTGATTCTGATAGGGATGGGCCTCGAGCGACGCAGACGAAGGCGCTCGCCCGCTTCCGAGATCGCGCCGTATCCGAAAGTTGATCTGAACGATCCACGACAGCGCCACACGGCCATCGTGATTCTCACTCTGTCTTTCATATTTATTTCTGCGAGTGCTTTCGGAAGTTATCGCGCTTACGAATACACGGAGTCAGTCGAGTTTTGCGGCAAGGCGTGTCATAGCGTAATGAAGCCCGAGTTTGTGGCGTTCCATGCGACGTCGCACGCTAAAATTCGCTGTGTTGATTGTCACGTGGGCCATGGCGCCGAGTCGTATGCGCGTTCCAAGCTGTCGGGCGTGCGCCAACTCTTCTCACTCGCCACCAACAGCTTCTCGAGACCCATCGAGACGCCTGTTCACAACATGCGGCCCGCGAATGAAACCTGCGAACAGTGTCACTGGCCTTCAAAGTTTCACGGCGCTCAGCTCAAGACCTTCAATCACTACGCCTACAACGAACAAAACTCGCTCCGGCAGACACGGATGTTGATAAACGTCGGTGGCGGCGATCCAACGACTGGACCAGTAGCGGGTATTCACTGGCACATGAACCTTGGCAATCAAATCACTTTCATCGCCGGGGACAAGCAACGGCAGGTTATTCCATGGATCCGCGTGCAGGATCGCGATGGAAATGTGACTGAGTATTACGATCGCACTCGCCGTCCCAGCGCCGAACAGATTGCGTCGTCGGAAAAGCGTCACATGGATTGTATTGACTGCCACAATCGTCCGGCGCATACGTACCTGCCGCCGGATGTGGCTTTGGACCAGTCGTTTGCGGCGGGCCGGCTCGATCCGTCGTTGCCTTACCTCAAGCGCCAGGCAGCGGAAGCATTGAACAAGCCGTATACAACTGAAGACGAAGCGCTCAACACGATTGCATCAGCGCTCGACGGGTTTTATCGAACCAACTACAGCCAGCTTCACTCACAAAAAACAGATACGATCAAAATTGCGATCAGCGAAACACAGCGCATCTTCAAGACTTACTTTTTCCCAGAGATGAAAACGAATTGGTCGACTCACCCGAACAATATCGGACATCTCTACTCGTCCGGTTGTTTTCGTTGTCATGATGGCGAGCACGTCAGTGACACGGGAAAACTGATTCGCAACGACTGCAACATCTGTCACACTGTGTTGTCAGACTCAGCGAGGCCCGCGGCAGGTCCGCAGACGATCGACTTCAAGCATCCGGTTGACCTCGGCGGATTGGCAAATCGAAAATGCGAGTCCTGCCACAAGGCAAACGAACCGTTCAAACACCCCATCAACCTGGGAGACATCTCGATGTTTCAGTGCGTCGAGTGCCATCCAAAATAAAGGGTGTGATCCTGGTCACTTGCAATGCGGATAGACCGACTTGTTTAACTTCGCGTCAGACGGATACTGCCCGAAACGCTGGTGATCGTGATCGGCGTACCGCCGGCGCCGATGCGCGCGCGGACGTTGGACGACTTCTCTTCACTCTCACGCGTGACGTTCGGCACGTTCAGATAAACCTGACCACTGACATGCTCGGCACTGAAGTCTGCGTTGACTTCGCTCTTGAATCCAATCTCGATCGAGCCACTCACGCTGTTGATTTTAATGCCCTGAGGACTCAGGCTGAGAAGCGTTGCGTTCACACCACCACTCACACTCGACACGTCAAGCGAGCCGTTCACATGGCCCAGACCAACATTGCCACTGACGCTGTTCACGCGCGCGTCTGCACCCACGTTCCCGACTTCGACACTCCCACTCACACTATTCACGTCCAACTTTCTACCGACGTTACCGAAATTAGCAGAGCCGCTAATGCTGCTCACCCGAACCTGCCCGTCTACGTCGCCAGACTGGACCGAGCCACTAACACTCGTGACTGAAAGATCGATGCTTCGCGGCAGCTTGAGAAAGATCTGATGGTTGACTTGAATATTCCGCCGGCCGCGCTCTTCAGGCTCCTGTACACCGCGCACCACAAGTGTGTTCCCCGTCTGTGCAACTTCGATCTTGTGATACTCGAGGTCAGCGCGAGTGCGGGCCGTACGGATGACTTGCACCTCCGCCGTGGCGCTATCTGTATTGGTGATTTTAACGGAGCCGCGGATGTTCGAGATCTCAACGCGCGCTCCCTGCGGCAATTGGTAAGTCTGGTTAAATTCGTCGCGTTCTTTAAAGTCGCGCTGCGTGAATGCTGCGCTCGGTGCTACACAGGCCAACATCATCACACTCGTAAGCAATGCCGTAAACATCATATTCACCTCTTTAATCATTCCAGGTTTTGAGTTCCGGTTTCCTGCCCTGCATTTGTTTTTGCCAGTAATCGCAAGGGGCCTGAGTTTCGCGAAATACAATAGGCAAATCGGTTTTAGGTATGCGAACTATCGTGACCTCCGATAAGACGTTCGAGGCTTCGGTGTCGAACCATAATATAGCAACTGCTCATCGTGTGTAAGCCTTGTCTTCGGTCAGGTAGTGTATAGTTTGATAACGCCGAAGGCGTTCACTAATTTCAGCCAGGGTTCGAGCTTGCGAGAACCCTGGGTATGCGACAACAAATTTGATTCAACGTTATGGCTAACCCCGGGTTGTCGCTGGCGCTCCAACCCTGGGCTGAAATTAGCGAACGCCTTCGGCGTTAATGTGCGAGGTTAGATAAATGACAGCACCCCCTATGAGAATCCTTTCAACGATCTGTGTGAGCCTTCTCTTGACGACTGCCGTCTTCGCGCAGACCGGGCAAAAGATCGCCAAGATTGAGACCGAAGGGCTGCAGGCTTTAACTCCCGAGACAGTCATCAGCACCAGTGGTTTGAAGATTGGCGAGACTTTTTCAGTTGATGCACTTGACGCGGCGGCTGAGCGTTTGTTAAGCAGCGGTCTATTTAAGAAAGTCGGATATCGCACACGTAACGTGGCCGGCGACGTGACGATTACGTTTCAGCTTGAAGAAGCGAAAGGTCAATTGTCACCAGTCGTCTTCGATAACTTCATCTGGTTTTCTGACGAAGAATTGGCCGCCGCGATCAAACGCGAGGTGCCCTCTTTCAACGGTTTCGCGCCCGACATCGGCAACACCAACGACTCCATCAAGAAAGCGCTTCAGAACGTGCTCGCTGAACGCAAACTGCCGGGACAGGTGGAATACAACCTCACCGAACACGAACACTTGTTTCGCGTCACGGGCGTACCGATGAAGATTTGCACGCTTCACTTTCCCGGCGCGCAGAACGTGTCGGAAGAAAAACTGATTGCAGCCACGCGCAGCTCCATGGATCTCGAATACTCGCGGCAGTCGGCACAGACTTTTCCGAAATTCGGTCTCTACCCGATCTACAGGGAGTTGGGCCACCTGCGCGCATCATTCGGAGAGCCGGTCGCGAAGCCCGCGACGAAAGCCGGTTGTGAAGGAGTTGACTTAACTATACCAGTCAATGAAGGCGCGGTTTATTCGTGGGTAAAGGCTGAGTGGTTCGGGAACCAGGTGTTAACGACAAAAGAGCTTGACGATACGTTAGGCATGAAATCGGGCGAGGTGGCGAACGGCACGAAGCTCGATACGGGTTTGAAAGAGGTCCAGAAGGCTTACGGGAAGCATGGGCACGTTGGGGCCACCGTGAACGCCGTCGCTGAATTTGACGCCGGCGCGCCAAAAGTGACTTTCAAGATCGCGATCAACGAAGGCCCGCAATATCGTATGGGCACAGTCGAGTTCAAAGGGTTCTCAGCCAACGATGCCGACGTGCTCGGCAAAAAGTGGAGTCTGAAAAGCGGCGAGGTTTACGATCAGAGTTATGCCAGTGAATTTCTTCGTACCGAGGCGGGTGAAACACTGATGCGAATCGCCAGAGACCGGCCGTTGCAGGGAAAGCCTGTCCCCAACCTCAGCGTTCAGGAAACGCCAAATCGTGAGACCTTGGTCGTGAACCTGGTGATCGAGATCAAAAACTGAAGCTCTGCGTAACCTCCGTGTTCTCTGCGCCTCTGCAGGATTTGAAATCAGGACCACGCGGTTATGCCGGCGCGTTCTGCTCTTTCATCATTTTGTCGAGCTGCCAGGCGGCTCAGCCCTGGTGAGATCGGTTGATATTGAATACGCGACGGACGCGACGTTCACGTTTCTGAAGTCGGTAACTTCGCGCGGCTATATCCAACGCGCGGACGGCTCCTACACCAGCAAGAGCATTCCGCCGCTCGACTTCGCTTACCAGAAACCTGACTGGAACAAAGAAGTAAAAAGCATATCGGCAGAGAATCTCGTACACAGCCCCGCCGGACTCGCCGATTCGTCATATCAATTTACCGATCTTTTTAACGACGGACTGTCAGGCATTCTGACAGAACAAGCGAACGACTGGTACTACAAACACAATCTCGGCGGCGGTGTTTTCGAGCAGGCCAAGCTGGTCTCGCCGAAGCCTTCGTTCGCTGGCCTGGGGTAAGTGGTCAAACTTACACGTACCAACATCACGCTCAGCATGGATTCATCACGTCGATGCCGCACCTGCCGGTAATGAAATGGAATTTCCGCGATGAATTACAGGCCGTCTCGCAACAGCAGGTAATAAAGATCGGCGGCACTCCTGAAACCACTTACTACGTCTATGACGCGAGTGGTGAACGCGTACGCAAAGTAACCGAGCTTGCAGCAATCGCTGGTGTTACTCCGAAGCGTAAAAGCGAGCGGCTACTGGCAACGTCGCTCAGCGTCGCTGAGATTCTTCCACTGGCCCACTCCTGGTGCAATCGGTTTGGCGTATGCAGGCAAGTCGATGATCCTTGCGCCGGCCGTTTGCTTTGGCGCCTGAGCGGCGAGCGCATTGTAAGTAAGAACTCTGAGGTCCGGCCCAGGTGGGATGTACCTGATCACATACTCCCGAAAGCGATAACCGTCGCCGCAATCAAAAAGGAACTGAGGAACCGCGACGACGTACGGTTTCTTCTCATCAAGCGGCACCTCTTTTGTTCCGGTCTGTAGCTTTAGATCTGCAACAACATTGCCATTGCTGGTGCGTTCGCGCCTAAAGCTAACGCCCGACACTTGTAGAAAGCTACCGTCACCGGTCTTGCTCTTTGCGGAGACATCCAGAATCTGCTCTTTAAGATCCTTTGCCGTGAGCTCCACAAAAACGATCGGACTCGGATAAGCAAAGGTGCGCTCGAGATGCTCGAACGTCACCCGTTCGCAAAACTCGTCGTCTATCCGTATCGAGCCGCCGTTGACTACGCCTACATCAGCCGAGACATTCTTGTATGGCTTGCGTATGTTGTCGGCTAGAAAGTTGCCCCAATTGCTTTCTGCATTCCGCACTGCTTCTTCGGTTCCGTTGTAGCAAAATCCCGGGCGTCTGGTAATCTCAGTGTCGAGATACGGTCGCTCACGTCGCATTTTAACGCGATAGATATTTTCGACGGTTTGCTCGAAACCCGGGTCACTCTTTAAGTTTTCATCGATTACAACGCTCTCCTCCACCACGTCAGCATTTCCACCTTTCTGAACCACCGACACTTTCCAAACGGTACGCGCGTTCGAGTCACCCTTGGTAACGAGGGCAGTCGCCGGTGAAGCCGGTTCTCGATCGATCGAGTGTTCGTGCCCGCCGGCTATCCAGCGAAAGCGAGGATGATCGCGCCGCAGTTTGGCAAGTTCGCGATCGTCACCGATATCAAGATGCGTCAGACCAAAGATAATGTCGGCGCCTGACTGTTCCAGTTGTTGAATGTGTTGCCTTGCCGCAGCGACATAATCGCCACTGATTGGACCATAGGATCGATCCTTTCCCTGATGTGAGTTGTCGATGGTGAGCGCAAAGATGCCGACTTTTAACTTGCCAAACTTTTGCAGCACGTGTTCGGCAACATTGTCTCTGAGAGCCGGAAGTAAATTGGGATTATTTCGTTCCAAATTCGAAGCAACCCAATGAAACTGCGATTTATTGATCGCGTCGGTGAGGTACTGCGCCTGGTTCTTCTTCGGATCGGGATCGTCGCTGTAGTCAAATTCGTGGTTTCCGGGCACTACATACACTGGCGCGATCGTGTCCAGATAGTTGAGCGCATCGATCATCTGAGCTCCGTGGAATAGATCGCTTTCGAGCGAGGGTGCGAGGAAGTCGCCTGCGTGAAGCACGATCACCGGAACTTTCGGGTTCTGCGTTTTCAGTTGGCGCAGGAGAGTTGCGACGCGAGCCAGTCCACCACGTTTACCGTTGCGCAGTGCATCAAGACGATAGATATCGTTCAGTTGGACCACAATCAATTCGGTGGATGGGTTCCGATCGTCAGGCTCGACATGCCGTCCGTAAAGATAAACGGCGCCGAAGATTGCTAACAATCCGAGGACTGAGAACGCATAGAGCCACGGAGGAAATCGTGGCCCAGGAGAAACGGTGGGTGTTGTGGGAGGTTGAGGTTTAGCCTGATCAGACGGAGCTGGCTTGTCAGCAGGTGTAATGTCATTCGGCATGGCTTCTCCGCTATGGCGTGTAATGCCATTTGGGTGGACGATTGTTGTATAGGTGCTCCTTTACCGCAGACCACGTCGCTCTTTCCTGAGCAGCCGTTTTAGGCAACGGCACATGCATCTGTTTGAGCAGCTCGTTGCGATAAAGATCGAAAGCCACCTTGATCTGTTGAGCGTACAAAACTGCATTGCCGAGCGCGCCTCGATAAGCGATCCACGACACGATTAGACCACCAGCAAAACACAGCAGGAATAAGTAAGGTGAGGCGCCGACGATGACTAGGTAGATCCCGGAAACGAAAGCGAGAGCCGCCGACAGAAATGAGATGACCAGCATGAAGTCCACACCGGTTCGCAGCTCTATAACCGCCTCGGCGAATGGCGCGGGAAACAGATTGTAGAGCCGCGGCCACATCACGACGGCGTCAAGTTGATAGCGATCATAGGAATATAGTTCCGAGTTCTTCAGAATATTTCCGAGTTGTGTCGGCATTACCTCTCCGGCTTGGCCCGGTAACGGATAGCCGAAGTAGATATATTGATATTGTTTCGGATCCTGGCGACTCTGGGCGGCGTATTGCGCGAGCTTGCGTTGGTGCCAGCGTTGGCCGAGCCCCCGGAACCATCCTGAGCCAGGAAAGTTCCAATAGCCTTCATAGAAACGCATGAGTCTTGACGACTGACTCGCCAGAACATTCGAGAAGATCACAAGCCAACCGAAGAACGCGATTAAACGAACAATCCAGACCGTTCCTTCGCCGCTCCAAAGATGAGCAGCGGCAGAAACGTCTCCTTGACCCGCATACCAGATCACGATAAGCACGCCCCAGAAGAGGAGACTGGGAAGGAAATATGTAATTTGAAAGCGCTGGTCGAAGAATCCCAGGACCTGCGTGAACAAAGCACCGAAAGTCATGTCGTTTTTCCTTAGAGCACCTTCAATGTATGCGATGGTGGAACGGGGTTCTTGCAGATGGGTGGATGATTCACATCGACATAGAGCAAGCTCGTGTTGAGGAAGCTGCATTGCTTACATAGAAGGTCGAAAGGCTCAGGTATTGGATCGCCTCCGAGACTACCTGCTGCTGCTACGTTGAAGAAAAACTTGCTGACCTGCGACACGAAGAGCACCGTGCGGCCACCAACCAGCCCGCTAGTCCCCTTCACCGAAACATTTTCTCCGGCGCCGATGCCGATGTTTTGCAGAAGATCCAGCGCGCCCTGAAACATGTCGGTGGCGAGATAGAGCGCCAACGCCATGCCGTCGATCTCCGGCACATTATTGTTAATGACTAACTGTCCTGCCTTCTTCATTCCATCTTTCCTTTCGAGACCTACGGCCTGGTATCGACGATATTGTCGACCACTCGTATGTCTACTTCAGCGGTTCGGCCGGATTTAAACTTGATGAAGATTCGCTGCGTGCCCGCGCGGGTCGTTAGATCGATCGCGCTTAGACCACTCAGTCGCAGAGTTTGATCGTTGACAATCTTGAAGGTAGTGATCGGCGTTTCTCTGAACGTGATGCTATCGACATCCGCCAATCCTTCACCAGTGATGATCACTTCGTCACTCTTGACCGGGATGGTCCCTAAGGCTTTGGGCGGTGCGGGTGGCTTTGGATCAAACTCCGGAATCGTCAACAGAAAAGGACGATCTTTGCCTCGTTGTAGTAACACCTGCTTGTGAGTCTTCAAGTCATACGGGCTCAGCACCAGCACGCGCGTCTTGTTGGCATCCTCCTCCTTAACGTTTGGAATCTCTTCTAACCTCCCGTCTGCGGGAGAGACTATGCGCAGTTCGTTGAGCTTATTACCCATCAGCAGGTACCTGATCTCTTGTTCGCCCTGTTCCAGTGGCACTATGCGCTCGGGGCCGGCTGGTTTGCTGCCGGAAATATCAAGCGCGTTGCTGGTGCAGGTAGATTTTGCGAAGAGTGGCTTGACGACCAGTTTGGCGTTCGGAGCGTAGACGGTGTTAGGTACGAGGGCCGAAAGAAAAACCTTATTAGCAGCAGTGTCCTGTTCCCTTTGGAGTGGCGTGTCAACGTCACCAAACACGCGCTGCCCGATAACGAAGAGAAGCTTCCGCAGCCGGCCTGGCTCCGGCGGATCATCGGGAACCAGCTCGTTCGGAGTTATACGCACCTTCAACCTGCTCGTCGTAGCGTCCACAGGAGTCACGCTAACATCGTCAATATGAAGCTGAAGCGGGGGTTTGTTCTTGCCCTGATCGCATGGGCTGCTTGTTAATGCGAGTTCCTCCTCTTTGCCGTCGTGGGCGACGAGGAATACGGGCTTGGTGGCAAGATCGGTGATGGGCGCGGTGAACTTGATGCTGCGATACTCCTGCTTAAAACGTGGTCCCTCTGTGAGAGGTGTTGCGCCAATGCGAATGTAAGTGCCCGGCAAATACCGTCCCTCAAGCTGGACCAGAATCTGACCTCCGCCGAGATCTTCAATATTCTGAGCTAAGTCGAAGGCTACTGGCATCACTGGCTGTTTGAACTTAGGTATATCGATATCGCGGTACATCTCATTCAGGGAGTGCGGAATGATCCCCTTAACAATTCCCGCCTTTCGGTCGTACCTGCGCCAGTACGTTCGCACCGCGACGCTGCCGATTTCGCCATCCGCTGAATCTTCAGGCGTCGGGAAAGCAATCTGTACAAATGTTTGTTTCAAGCCCGCCTTGACGTACGACTGCCCAAGCACCGGGCGAAACTGCCACCGGAAGCCGATTTTGTCACTGTCGATCGGGCGATAGCTCAATGCCACAGTGTCTTGGTCCTGAACGAGGTAATAAGTCTTGTGGCCGCGCACCCATGAGCCAGAGAATCCTATGATCTGTGTAGCGACGCCACCGCCAATTGACGTGCTCTTATCGGTGATGGCCGCGACGTTATAGGTTTTTTCGCGCGGTATAAGCGCCGTCACCGCCGGCATCCCTCTTTGGACCACTCGCCGGGCCACTGTTTCCTGAATACACTTTTCTCTCTCCTCTTCATTTCCGACGCACGTTTCTTTGCCAGCAGGCTTTGTTAGAAATTCACGGAAGCGGCGCTCGATTAGGTCACGTGTACCACCAATCTCCACCTCGACGATGGCAACAGCATCCTTGTAACGACGGTCCGGTGTTAACGAGACATGGAATCCGAGGGTTGTCTTCAGTTTCGTTAACTCCGGCTCTTCGACCGTTTGGCCCTGTCTGTGCGGCAGAAAATAGTCTGTAAGTGAGCCGGAAAGGAGCAGCCTTAGACCGTTGATTTCCGCGGTCAACTGCATCTGCTCATTCAGGATGTCCGAGGATGAAACTGAGAACGCCGATGGAAGTGTCGTGGTCGGCGCCGGCGCCACCGCCGGGGGTGGACTAAAGCCTGCACGAGTTGTTACCTCGTCGCGTACGGCGGATCCACTCACGGTCGAAAGACTGGTGCTGGTTGCTCCAGCCGCTGTTGTTTGGGAAGCGTCAGTGATTGTCTCAGTGGGTAACTTCGTCGTGGTTGTCACGCCAGGGACTGACGGTCCTTGTATATTCAAGCCGAAACTCGAGGTCTGCTGTGTTGCTCCCGTCACGGAACCCAGCCGCGCCAGGATGGCGGGTTGGTTTATAACTTCGAGTGCCGCCAGACGTGCTTCGGCAGTGTTCAGCATCTGTTGCAGCAGCGCATCGTCGTATATCTTCGGTTGGGCGACGTCGATACCATTCTTGCGCAGATCATTGTCCTCAACGTCAGCTTCCGTGATACGGACTTGCCGGGTCGGTGTCGGCTGAGGTTCGGGCGCGGAACCCCATACATTCGAGACTAAGCGATTGGCAGTTACAGCATGCGGTAAATAGCTAATGGTTGCGGCTAATACGCCTGCCGACAGAATGGCTACGATGGTTGTTCGGTAGAATCTCATGGTGTTTATCGGTTTGAAAGGTCAGAGTTAACCGGTTATTTCTTTTGGGACGCACTTTTTCCCGGGCGTTTCTTTTTCGCAGCTTTCTTCGCCGCAGGCCGTTTCCTTGCGCCACCAATTCTGCTAACCGCGAATTCAACAGAAGTAGCAGTGGCGAGACTCTGGCCCGCTCGCCCGGCGTCTGAAATGACAATCACATCGTCCGCCTGGAATTCTGCGGCAACACCATCAACTCGAATTGTTTCGCCGCTCTGTAGATTGCGTTCCTGCCGGAGAAAAGTGGTCGCACGCCCGAATCCTCCGTTGTTGAGTTCTCCTCGCATCAAGCGTGTTCCGTCGAGTTGCGAAAAACCATTGCTAATAATTAGCTGACCTTCAATGATCATGATGATCTCCTTCGCAGTTTTTTTAGACCTCAACACGTAATGGCAAAGATTAATTTTTTATTTCAAAGATTACGCGGCAGATCAATTTACATGGAGAAAAGCGGCTACTTATGACAGGATGGGGGGCCAAATTCTGGAAGGAACTCTCAATGAAGCGACTCTTTGCCACATTGGGTCTTATTTTTGCGGCGCTCGCAACTTCGGCTTCAGCGCAAACCGTTGCCTTCACGAATGTCAACGTGATCCCGATGGATCGTGAGCGGGTGCTGGCGAATCAGACGGTGGTGGTCAGGAATGGATTGATCGTCGAGATCGGCGACGCGAAGAAGGTGAAGCTGCCGAAGGATGTGGTGCGTGTCGACGGCGCCGGAAAATATTTAGTTCCCGGTCTCGTCGATATGCACACTCACCTGCTGTCTGACAGCGATGAGTTTCCCGATTCGATCGGTCCGGATGAGCTGCGCGTGATGGTCGCGAACGGCGTCACCACCGTCCGCTTCATGATCGGAACTCCCGAGCTGCTGTCGTTGCGCAGTCGCTCCGCCAGCGGCGAGATAGACGCGCCGACGATCTTCGTCGCGAGCCCACATCTAACAGGTCGCGAACAAGGAAACGATTTCGTCGTCAACACACCTGAAGAAGCGCGCGAGGCTGTGCGCAAATCGAAAGCGGCGGGTTATGACTTCATCAAAGTGACGACGTTCGTCAAGCCGGAGGTTTACGAAGCGGCAGTAGACGAAGCTGCGAAGCAAAACATCCGCCTCGTCGGTCATGCTGATAGCAGGTTCGTCGGTGTCGAGCGCGCCTGGAAAGCGAAACAGCAAATCGAGCACCTCGATGGATACATGGAGCTGCTGCTTCGTGACGAGGCACCGATGAAAGGAAGCGTGTCAGACCTTTATATATACAATCCGGATAATTGGAAAAGCTTCGACTACATTGACGAAAGCAAGATCCCGGAAGTCGCGCGCAAAACGGTCGCGTCAAATCCGTACGTCGATCCAACCCAGCACTTTATGAAAAACACCTTCGGACGATTGCGAACCGAAGACGAGATTCGCAAGCAGCCGGACTTCCGCTTCTACCCGCCGAAGGTGCAGCAACAGTGGCTCGACTTCTACAAGAAGAACCGCTTCATCAACACCGTGCCTTTGGAAAAGCGAGCGCACTGGGTCCAACTGCGCGAGAAACTCATCAAGGCGATATACGACGCGGGCGGCCGGATCATGACCGGGTCAGACACGCCCGAGTTTCTCTGGCTATACGGCTTCGGAATGCATCACGAGCTGAAGGCGCTGCGCGACGCTGGTCTTTCGAATTACGCAGTGCTCGAGGCTGCAACCAAAAACCCCGCAATGTTCCTCGGCACGATCGACAAGAGCGGCACAATCGAGAAAGGAAAGCGCGCCGACCTCATACTCCTAAACGCCAACCCACTCGCAAACATATCCGCCACCGAAGATCGCGCCGGCGTAATGCTGAAAGGGAAATGGCACACGCAACAAGAGTTGAACGATTGGCTGGACCAGTCGGCACAAGCAATCTCGACATCATTCAAAGAACACTAAGAAATTCTGAGACCCTCTGCGTATCTCAACGCAAAGAACACAGATGATTATGCGACAACTAATTGCGAGTTTGGTACTGACGCTTCTCATCGTAACTCTGACAGCCGGCCAGGATCGCAAGACGTTCACTATCGGAAACGCAACCGCCGCGCGCGGGCAGAAAGTCACTGGCACGATCGAAGTTCCACCGGGTGTTGACGCTGGGCTTAGTATTCCTGTCGCAGTCGTTCATGGCGCGAAGCCTGGACCGGTGTTGGCGCTCGTCGCCGGTTCGCACGGCACGGAATACACGTCGATCATCGCCCTCGAAAAATTGATCGCAATGCTCGATCCAGCGGAAATCTCCGGCACAGTGATTATCGTGCCGCTCATCAATATTCAATCGTTTGAGCAAAAAGTGCCGCACGTCAATCCGGTCGATAAGAAAAGCATGAACCGCTTCTATCCGGGTAAGCTCGATGGCAGTCAAACCGAGCGTGCTTCTTATCTGATTACCAAACAAGTAGTCGAGCAATGCGATCACTTAATCGATCTTCACGGCGGCGATTTGGACGAGAGCCTGCGGCCTTACAGTTATTGGACGAAAACCGGCAATGAGAAGCAGGATCAGATTTCACGCGAGATGCTACTCGCCTTTGGTCTGGACCACATCATTATCTCTACGGATCGGCCAAAGGATCCGCAGGCTTCGCGCTATCTTGAAAACACTGCGACGACGCGCGGCAAACCCTCGATCACAGCTGAAGCCGGACATGCGGGCACTGTCGAAACAGACGATCTCAATGCGCTGATCAACGGTTGTTTGAGTGTGATGCGTTATCTAAAAATGTTGCCGGGACAGCCGTCGACGATCGAGCATCCCGTCTGGATCGAGAAAGTCGTGACGTTAGCTAGTGAGCAAACTGGAATCTTCTATCCGTCAGTCAAACGTGGAACGTATGTCTCGGCGGGAATGAAAGTTGGTTACGTCACGGATTACGTGGGAAAAGTGATTTTTGAAGCGCGCGCGTCTGTTGCGGGTGTTGTGCTTTATGTCTGTGCAGTTCCGTCGATGACCAAGGGTGCGACGATCGCCAACATCGGCGTAGTAGCTACTCCTTAATATATCAAGGCCATCCACAGATTTCACGATTAGTTTTACTCTGCGTAATCTGTGGATGGCTCGAAAAGGATTCACTTCCCTATTGATCGATAGGACCAGGGATGGCGCAGTCACACCAGTTCGGTCCACAGCGCCCGCAGTCTGTGCAGACACAAACACCGCCGCAGACCAGCGTCCCATCACAGGCTCGCGCGCAGCAGGTCACGCCGGATGCGGCGAGCAGCTCGGACGAGAACTTCTTGTTGGCGTCCAGCACCTGCACGCTCAACTCAAGCCCGCCGCCTTCGAGTTTCGTCGTTCTCTTGCCAACCAGCAACGTGCCTACCGACGTCTCGTTTTGAAAAACCCGCAACTCGACCTTACCCTCGGCGCGGATGTACGGCGTGATCGAAACCTTCTTCCCGTTCCGCTCAACGGTGAACGTGCCTCCCTCAAGCGCGGTTACGTTGGCCCAGTGCTCGCCAAACGTGATCCTGAGTTGTACGGCCTTTACTGAATTCGTCGCTTGAGGCGCAGACCGGCCGTGAGCCCAGACAATCATGATGGAACCTAACGCAGCCAACAGAGTTACAGCCTTGACCAGGCGATTGATCTTAAACATTGAAATACTCCTTTCGTGATTTGTTCTTGTAAGGGAGGACGTATTTCCGGCTGGGCTGAGACGACCGCACTATACTCTCAACAATCTAGCTATTCAACTTTATTGCGGGCACCATCGAAGGCGGTAACGTAAAGGCACATAGAGCACAAAAGAAATACAGCTCAATTCGCAGTCTCATTTTGTGCTTTATGTGCCTTTTTGTGGCTAAAAAACTTTGCCGCGCGCATTAGCTCACGGACAAGTTCCGCTTGAACGGGACCGGCAATATCAAATCCCTGACGTGCGGCTCGGCCGACGTGAAATTCGCGAATGGCTGTGGTGTGCCGGAGTATTTCAATGGCGTTAAGATCGATTCCACCGCCAGCGATGATTTTGATTTCAGGCGCGGCAGCTTGTTCGTAGACAGCAAGGCGTTCACGTCTCTTTTCCAACTCACCCGATCCGCCGCTGCTCAGAATTCGATCCACTTGAGGCAAACTCTTTAATTGAGTCACGGCCTCGAGCTGATCGGCGGCAGACTCAAACGCATGGTGGAACGTTACGTTCAAGCCCGGTGCGCAAGCCAGCACTCGTGACGTGAGATCGAGATCGATCGTGCCACGTTTGAGAAAGCCCAGCACCAGACTATCAACACCCAGACTCGCAAGCTCCGATGCTGCATCACAGAGTCTTTCGATTTCGATCTCGTCCGAAGTTCCAAAGCCGTCGCTCTCACGAACCATGACTCTGAGCGGTAGATCCACTGCCGCTTTTATTGCTCGCACCAACTCGAGCGAAGGTGTAAGACCGCCACGGTCCAACTCTCTGACAACTTCCAAACGTCCGGCGCCACCCTGCTGCGCTTCAATTGCGTCGGCGACAGAACAAGCGATTACTTCCAGGATTGCTTTGCTCATGAGTTTCTCTGCGCATCCTCTGCGTCCTCTGCGCCTCTGCCGTGAAATAAACCGCGGAGGCGCAGAGGACGCAGAGGATAACGCAGAGTTCACCCGCCCGCTACCGCGAGCTGGTACTGACCTGGTCTAATCACTGTTTCGGCAAATCGCTCCATCTCTTCGAGCTGCGGACTACACTGCAACAGCAAAAGATCTACTCCCACTTCTTCAAACTCAGCCACGCGCTCCGCAACCTGGTCCGGCGTGCCTACTAATCCGGATTTCAATCCGCGATTTGAGACGCTGTAGTCTTCGAGCGAGATCTGTTGCTCGAGTTTTGTGCCCGCCAGCCATTGCTGATAATTCTCGTAGCCGGCGGCGAATTGTTTGACGTTCGTGATTCGCTCCAGCTCACGCTTCGCTTCGACTTCGTTGTCACGCACGATTGCATACGCCGCAACACCAAACTTCATCGGCGGCAAACCAACCCGTTCTCTGCGCTCCGACAGATCACGAATCTTCTCGCGCACGCGCGCCGGCTCGTCGCCATGCATCACGTACGCATCACACCAGCGCGAGATCAGATCCTTCGCCGCTTCGGATTCGCCACCGGCATAGATTGTTGGTCTCGGTCGCGTTTGCGGCTTGGGTTGTAACACCGCATCGTCAACTCGATAATATTTTCCTGAATACGAGAAGTGGTCTTCCGCCCACAATCGCTCAACGATCTCCAGCCACTCACGCGTCCGCGCATAGCGATCGTCATGCTGTTCAAACTCGACGCCGTATTTGCGCGCCTCATCAGCCCACCATGAAGACACGACATTCAGCGAAAGCCTGCCGCTGCCGCCAATGTGATCGATGTTCGCCGCCTGCTTCGCCAACAACGCAGGCTGATGAAAAGTCGGACGCACGGCGACCATCAACTCGAGCGTACTCGTGACGGCCGCGAGCGCCGCCGCAGTGGACCACGCGTCGAGCGAAGGAGCTTCGACGCCCTTGATGTCGTTGAGATTGAGCTCGGCGATCAGCGTCAGGTCATAGCCAATCTGCTCGCTACGTTGCGCCAGGCGACTGACGTAGCTCCAGCTCGCTTCCATCCCTTCGTCCTCTACATTTCTCAGCCAGCCGCCGAAAACCGGGAGCCAGTAACCGTAGCGCATCGCCTAACCTCCTCTTCCAGAAAATCCACCAGTCGTGCGTGCGGATCGAAGCCGATCACGCGGGTGGCATCAGCGACAAAGTTTGAAAGCGCGTTGATGTCGTAATAGAGCAGTGAGCCGTCACGGTCGTCGATGATGTACTCAACTCCGCCGACGTCGATCTGCGCTGTCTGGACGATTCGTTCCACTGATCTGATCACCTCGCGCGGCGGCTCAAATGCTTCCACTCGCAAACCTGATTTAGGCACGTCGATAGGACATGCCACGCGCGTTAGCTCAACGCCATCGGTGGTCTGGCAGATGTCGGCCGGGCAGAGATTGAAAGTGTCGCCGGTGGTGAAGACTTTGATCGCGTAGAGATACTTGCCACCGAGTGTTTCGACGCGCGTGATGTGGCCGTTGTGCGGCGGGATGAACTCCTGGACCAGACCGGTCTGATCGATACCGAGATTGAGCTTGTCGTTTTCGACGGCGTGGACCAGCGCGTCGCGCGAATCAAAGCGCACGATGCCTGCGCCGCTGCCGCCGATGTTGGCTTTCAACACGATTGGAAAACGGAGATGCTCTGAAGCTTTGACGGCGAGCGCGGTTGAATTGATAACTCGTGCGCGTGGATAAGCGAGGTTGAGTGAATCGAGTAAAGAGAGTTGGCGTGCTTTAGAGATCTCGACCGCGAAGGCTGTTTGCCCGTTGATGACTCGAGTTCCCTGCTCTTCGAGATAGTTTAAATATTGAAGTGTGTAGAAGATTCCGTGACCGTGGCCGCGCAGGTATGCCGACGGGCTCATGCGATTAAACACGACGTCGTAGTTCGTTTCGTGTTCACCTGGATCAAAGCTGTGGGCGGTCGCATCAAGAGTGATGTAGGGAAATCTCCGGCGGTCCAATTCGGCGAATAGCGGCCGAAACCAGTCCGGGTGCTCGTAGTAGATGGCCAGAGTGCTCATAGTTCTTCTCCTCGTGTGTCTGTTGCAGGCATAAAAAAAGGCCGCTCGAAAGGAGCGGCCCTGGTGAATGCTAATGATTGCTATGAATCTATGTTACATACACGCCAGTCCGCTCAATCGTCGGCATACAACAACACAAAAAAGCACACATCTGATTGTTCTTGCGAGCGATGACTAGTTGTTTAGTCGTTGCGGTCATTTATTTATTTGCGATGCGGTAAAAATACTTTAGCGTCCTACACGGTGTCAACGTTAGGCAATCCAGCTCGAGCTATTCGCCGGATCGTCGAGAAACATTTCGAGAATCTCACCACTCGGACTCATGACAACGATCTTGTTTCTGGTGAACCCGGAACCGCACAAGCCGCCGCAGACTTGTCCCCACGTCAGCGTCATGTTCGCGACATAAACATCTTTGAAGCTCTTGCCGGACCGTTCGTACACATCCATCTTCTTGATCGAGGCCTCGTACTTCAGAGTGGAATTCGAAAAGGTAAACGAGTTCTCTTTGAGCTTTCCTTCCTTGCTTCTGAGGGTCTGCGAGATGTTGTAGTAGTAGAGCACGGCTCCGGACGTCACGAGCTCGGCTGCTAGAATCGTATCGACGGAACCGGTCCACCATTTAGGCTCACCATCGGGAAAGAGCACATAGGGCTCAGCGATATTACGCCAGTTTTTGAGTAATTCGAGTTCAATCGGCTCGGGGTTTTTGTAAAGCGCCTCGGCTTTGGCAAGCAGCTTGTCTTCATCAGGCGAACCGTAGTCGCGCTTGATGAGAATCTCATGGTTACCTCGACTATTCTCGGTGGGTATCGTTGCCAGCAACCCCGGACTAAAAACTGCCCACTCGGTCGTTTTCTCCGTGAAGTAATTCATCGGAACCGACTTTAGGTACTGTGAGATCTTCTTGTATGCAGTGACGAACTTTCCGGCGAATTCGGTCAACCTCTTGTCGTCGTTCGGATACTTGTTTAAGTAGTCGCTGCAATACTGGTATGCCTTGTGAGGATCTGTCTCGATGTGATCCATGCAGCGATAATAAGCAGCGTGCTTCGCCTTGATATCTTCCTGGGCCAGTGTTGAGGCGCCAGCGGTTAACAGAATCGCGCCGAGAAGGAGATAGTTCATGACTAGTTTCTACTCCTCGACCGCTCAAAGTTCAAGTAAATTTTAGCCACAAAAAGGCACATAAAGCACAAAAGAAATGCAGCTCAATTCGCAGTCTCGTCTTGTGCTTTATGTGCCTTCTTGTGGCTAAAATTTTCTGTCCTCTTAGTTCGAGTTCGGCTTGGAGATCGTTCCCGTATACGTATGCGTGCCACTAGAGGTGCACACGTCCCGCTGCGCTTCATATGTCCCGCTCCCCGTGGCGTTGGCGAACGCCCCGGTTCCGCCGGTTACATATAAGTACCAACGGAAGTGCCCATACACTTGTCCTTCGAAGTCTCAAACCGCCCACTGACGGAAAAGAACACACTGTCCTTTTCGTTGGGGCCGATGAGGATCGCGGTACTGGTAAAGTTCCCGTGATTATCCTCTATGCGCGCCGCCGGTGCTATGTAGTCCCCCAGATGCGTCGCGTTGCCAGAACCGATGAAGTTTAGCAGGGTCAGCCCGCCAGGCAGTTTCGTCACGCCTGCGAGCACTCCCGTGCCACTGGCGGTGAACGGCACCTGGTCGTCATTAGTTTGAGCGAGCGCCGTGCTCACTCCGAAGACAACGAAAAACAGCGCGAGGGTTGAGAATTTTTGAGTCAGTGATGTCATAGTAATTTCCTTTCTCGGGTGTGCTGGGAGGCTTGTTCTTTGAGGAGCGCAGATGAACGCGGATATAACACTGAGTACTACCTATTTTTCTAGCCACAAAAGGCAAATAAAGTTAGGGGAGACATCCCACGTGCTTGTTCTTTGGGGACACTACGGCAGGCATTTGTTACCTGTCAATCCGTTGAATTACGTATTTAGATGAGTTTCAGACTGCAACAAAACCTCGGGGCGTGCGTACCAACAATCGTGAACGCAATCGAGGTCGAAGGACTTTCCCGAACTTTCAACAGCCGGCGCGCGGTGGACGATATCTCCTTCACTGTGGAAGCCGGTGAGATATTCGGTTTCCTGGGCCATAACGGCGCAGGTAAGACGACTTCGATACGAATGTTAACGGGCCAGTTGCGGCCCACCACAGGACACGCACGAGTCGCTGGTTGTGACGTAATCGCGGAGCAGCAACGCCTTAAGCCGCTCATCGGTGTTGTTTCCGAGCATCAAAATCTATACGAGCGTATGTCTGCCAGAGAGAACCTCACCTTCGCCGCGCGATTGTATGGTTCGGGTAAAAACCGGATTGACGAGGCGTTGGACCAGGTAGGACTACTCGATCGCGCTAATGACAACGTTCAGCAGTATTCCAATGGCATGAAGCAGCGATTGCTCATTGCGCGCTCGCTGCTCCACCGTCCACAGATAATTTTTCTTGATGAGCCGACGAGGGGATTAGACCCGATAGTCGGGCGTGACATTCGTCGTCTGGTGCTTGATCTTTCTCGCGCGGGAATAACGGTCTTCCTCACTACGCACTACATGGAGGAAGCAGACCAGCTTTGCAGCCGCGTCGCATTTATAAGCGCCGGAAAGGTTGTCGCTTTGGACACACCCGATAATCTGAAGTTGGCCCACGGACAAAAGTCTTTGCAGGTAAGACTCAATGATGGCCAGAGTCTGATGCTCCCGCTGGACGATCAGGATTCCGGAGACAAGATCAAGCAACTGGTAACCTCCGGCCAGATTCGAACATTGCACTCAGCCGAAGCCACGCTTGAAGAAGTATTCATTCAAATGACCGGGAGAAAACTGTCCGAATGAACAGTTTCTTCTCTGTGCAACCTCTGTGTTCTCTGTGTCTCGGTGGTTAACTAATTCACTCACCACAGAGACACAGAGAACACAGAGGTTGCACAGAGAAATCTCAAAGATATGAACTCGAGAGTTGTCTCAGCCTTCGCGCAGAAGGACATCGTTGATGCAATCAGGAATCGCTATCTCCTCGGCGCGTTACTGACGCCCGTTTTCGTTGCGGGTCTTCTTCGTGTCCTTTTGCCGGGCATCACTAACCTGAACTTCACCGTGCTGGTCCATGATCCAGGCAGCTCACGCCTGGTTTCTGAATTGCGCGCCGTGCCGCAGATGAAAGTGATCACGGCTGCTTCGGCTGAAGGACTAGCAAACGAGCTCGAGAAGTCGAAAGCGGTCGGCGCTCTCGCCATACCAGCGAGCTTCGACGCCGATATCGCCGCCGGAAAACAACCGGAGCTTGTCGTTTACGTCAACAACAAACAGAACGACATCGAGCAAGCCGGGTTTCGACAGCTCGTGGACCGGCAGTTTCTAGCCACAGTAAAAGAGCGCCTTCCCGCACGTCTGAGCTGGATCGACGTCAACAAAGAAGCACGCGCAGAAACTCCGGCATTGAATCTCAATCAAATGCTGTTGCCGATGCTGTTGTTACTCACCTTCGCCATGGCCGGCGCGCTCGTAGTCCCGTTGTTGCTGGTGGAAGAGAAAGAAAAACGCACTTTGGATTTTCTCCTGACGTCGCCGGCGAGTTTGTCCGAGATAATTGCGGGCAAGGCTTTGACGGGCGTGGTCTATAGCGTCTTGTTTGCGGGAATTTTGTTGGCAGTCAATTACAAGATGGTCGGTAACTGGCCGCTGACACTGCTGACTATTCTCTTTGGAATACTCTTCGTTGTAGCAGTGGGCTTGTTCATGGGCGCGCTCTTTGAAAACACGATGCAGGTGAACACATGGGCCGGCCTGGCTCTGTTTGTGTTGCTGGCGCCGAGTTTCCCTTCCCTTCGCCTGCCAGCCATGCTGGAGCGAGCACTACATTTTGTTCCGACGCACTACTTCGTTGAAGCTCTAAGATTAGCCCTGGCCGGAACTGCTTCACCGCGGTTCTGGGGACACCTGGCTGTGGTGTTAGCCAGTACCGTAGTTGCGTTTGCCGCCGCGATCTGGGCCCTCCGCCGCCAACAGAACTAACTAACTCTTCTGCGGTTCTCTGTGTATCTCAACGTTCTCTGCGTTTAAGTGCTCTTTAACGCAGAGAACGCTGAGTGCACAGAGAAAACTATGGAGACTTTTTGGTACGCTAGCGAACCTACAGATATCAACAACATCAATGCAATAAAACAAAGTAAACACAAAAATGACACGACTCGCCGCTAAAGTCTGCCACACAAATTTCGTCTGGCAACTTTCCCCAACTGGACGATTTTCTCCCAATTAACTTGTGCTGGTCAGGCGTTCGTTATGACCCCGTGCGGCGCGGTCATCCCCGATAACGAAAGCGGCAAAAGTTCTGAGTGTAAAGGTCTGGCTTAATTTCAGGTACGGCAATGCTCTGTCTGTTTGAGTATGTCGTCTCCGTCAATACTCAGGATCCGCTTGAAACGCAAGCTAAGAGGGATTTGAGACCTCGGTTCTAGTGCCCTGAGCTGAGGTTTTGTTGGATGAGGCGCTGTCAAATAGCAAGGAGTGCCGGGTTATTTATTTCGGAGCCTGGGTTTCAGGACTCCAACGAACGAGGGAAAGATGAACATCAACTTTAAAAAAGTCTTGATGCCACTGTTATGCGCCGGAATTTTGGCGTTTACCGCAGCGGCGGCTCAAGCCGATCCAGTGACGTTTAGTACTACTGGTGTCTTCAGCATCAGTGGGACAAATGTTGTTAACTTCTCGAGCGTCAACGGTACGACGACGATCACTTTTAATGGCACCACCAATCCCGTAAACACACCGGCTGGTGCCAGCTTCGGTGATATCGTCGTTACCACAACTGTACCTGCCAATCTCCAGGGTCCAGCGATAGCCGGAAATTTCACGTTGAATATTTTCCAGGTTTCGCCGGCAGGAACCGGTAGTCTCGTTGGTACGCTTGGAGGAACGCTCGGTTTTAACACGGGCATAGCCACCCTGAGCTTTTCAACCACGTCAATAGTCATCAATGGCTTCACTTACACCGTCAATCCTACGTATACGATTGCGTTACCGGTGACCGGTGTTGGTGGAGGAGCAGGAACAGGTACA
>Ga0208338_1000053_pt1 | contig 55539 bp, 48 predicted proteins | sample ForSoiNitrogNN91_FD_187858 | JGI IMG/M metagenome (GOLD analysis project Ga0208338, IMG submission 187858) | Forest soil microbial communities from Browns Valley, California, USA, that are Nitrogen fertilized - NN91 (SPAdes) | ecosystem: Environmental > Terrestrial > Soil > Temperate forest ...
CGCGCGCGCCCTGCCCGGTAACTCAACTTCCCTCAACTCGCTCAATACTGCGGCGAGACTTCAGAAAGAATCCTCTGAGTTATCAAACGCCCGCTACTTTATTAATTCTCCCCCTTGCGCCCGCTTCGCTCGCGCGCTCGGCGCACCTCGCACCGCTCTCTTCGCTACGCCCCCGCTGGGGGCTGGCGCTGTTTGAATGGCTTCGGCTCCAGCAGAAAGATTTCCAGATAGTTGAACCGAGTGGCGCGTTCACTGCTGTAGCCAAGCTTTGTAAGGATCGCGCCACGGCGCTTTGACTTGTTCGCCCTAATCGCAGCAGCCGTGTTACGAAGGTCTCGCGGGCTAATCATCGCATTTAATACCTGCTGTGAAGCCCTATGTACCAGCCGGTTGATAGTTCTCTTTGACACTGGTCTATTGTTACGGGCCAAATGACACGGTCCAACAAATAGATATTCAGAGCCAACGTTGTTCCTTCGTTGCTTTAAGTACCGCTCTAACAGCGGGCGGAGCCACCACGCTGCCTCTTTCGGATACTTCAGTATTGGGTCCTCACGTCCGCGTGAGAGTTGGCCCCGGGTCGGGTCGCGCACTGGTAACAGCAAATACTCAAAGTCTTTTGCGCGATCGCGCATATCGTTTGGCGTCTCAGCCGCTAGTGACGGTAATTTTGCTTTACATATCTCTGTGACAGTAAGGTTGTGAACGATAATAAAATAAAGAACCAACGCCTCTCTAAGGTCAGCGTCAGGCGTCACTATATAACGACCAAGGCGTTCGACAACGTTGTCCTCGTACCGCCTAATGGAATCTGAGATCTCAATCATCTCGCCGCGTTCGTTCATCGCTGTGAACGTGTTTTGTGCAAAGACTTCATGACGCAACGGATTTTCCAGCACGAGGTTGTGGAGTTGAGCCCAGTTGAAGAACGTCCGAAGCTTCACCGTTATTTCCGTAACTGACCCACGAGTCAACCTTCTGATCTTTACGCACGCGTTCATCGCCTGGCATTCGCTATCGCTACACTTCTCACTTGTCTTATCGACGTCTACATGCGCTCGCTTCCCGCAGACTTTACATTCGTATTGCCAGAAGAGCGTTTCCTTATAACTTTCTATCGTGCTCTGGTTCACCTCGGCAAGTGAGAGAATATTGCGCTTGACACACCACTGAAGGAATATGCCGACTACCTTAACCGTTCCGAGTATTGCTCTAGGTGTATTGGTAAGAGGCCGCGATTCTGGCGGCTCCATGTCGAGCTTCGGATTCAGCATTCCCTGCGACGCCCACCGCTCAAAGGCGGCTACATACTCCACAAATATCACCGGCGTAGACTTCAGGTATTTTGCCAATAAGCATTCCTGCCGGTGCTTACTCCAGAGTTCCTCCTGCAGTAAGAGGTTACCTAAGTCAAACAAGCACGAACGGATTGCCTTGGCCCTAAATCGCGCTCGCTTGGTGAGCTTTGGCAACGCATCATCGATCGCGCGCCAAGTCAAGGTTTCAGGCAGTTCGCAACTTTTGAGATATTCACCCAGCGCCTGATACCGCCACAGGTCTCTCGCCCGAATGGTTGTTTCCGCTGCATTACAGCTATCAAGTTTTAACTTCGCCACCAGAGCCGCAAAATACCGCTCGTTCTGCGGAAATGGCGAACGATAGTCTCTTACATACTTCTCCAGTACCTTCGGTGCACGGTGCTCCTGATAATGACGCTTGCAGAGCTGCGAGCTTCTATAATTGGTTACTCTTGCACATCCAGAGAATGTGCATTTCACCCACACACCTCTTCGCTTCTCATAGCACGAACCACAAATCCTTTCGGTCTTTTTGTACGATGGCTTCGTCAGGCCACAGAGCTTACATACGATGTCGTGATGCATCGACTTCAACCACAGTTTATGCCGCGCTTTCCGGTGACACTTACGACAATGGCTTAGATCATTGATTAAAGGATAATCAGCCACGCCGCAGGTTTCGCACACACTCTTGAGGTTGGAGTACTTTCCAGCACATCGACGACAAAAGGGCGCGTCTACTTGCAACTTGGATAACAGCCTCGAGCACGCGGGGCATCGCACTTTCGGGAGATTGCTTAAGCAGCCTCCGCACACGTCAGACCAGTGGTTGGTCCTCCGCGGCAGCTTACACTCTGCACAGATTATTGAACGGCGTACTGACTTGCTCACAGATGTTTTCCTTCGCTTCTTTGAACGTTACCCACACGTTCATGACTCTGATGAAAACTTTCGCGCATTTGGATAGAACCCCGCAAAATCCAGATTGCTCGTCCTTTTTCCTCGCTTTTGCGTGGCGCTTGGTACAACATCTAGCACATCACCCAGACGAAAGTAGAAAGCGTCACAGAATGCCTGGATCGTTTCGAGACGAATCATTTTCGGTTCGGTATTTAGCAAGTCGCAGACTGCTTGTGTGGACAATTGATAGCCGGTTCGGTCACAAATAAGTCTGCTGATTTCAGATGCGCGATTGATGCCACGCTCCTTCAATACATTTCGCAAGTTCCAAGTAGTAGGCATTACTTTTTTCCCCTTTTCTCAATGTCCGGACTAACAAAAATGTCAATGAGATCACTTTGTTCATCTTCAACGTCGGCGTCAGTTGCAATAAGATAAGGCGCCGCTGCGCTCGGATACGTGTGACCCAGTTTTCTCAGAACTTTCCGGTATGCCAACGGATTTCGTTCGAGTTCATTTGTTGCAAACGTCCGCCGCAGGTCGTGAGGTCGCAGGTCTTCAGGTAAAGGCACTCCAGCGTCTCGCGCTAACTCAACGATCTTCTCAAAATTTTGATAGAACTGATCGTTACTCAGCCGATTTCCGTCTTCGCTGAGAAACAGATATCCGGCTGCCGCAGTGCGTGGAAACATAGGTTTGAACACCTTCTCGAAGACTCGCAGCACCTCCATCGCGAACGGAGTCAACGGAACGGTTCGCACACGCTTGCCGCTAAATGCTTTTCCTTTACCAAAGAGACGCACACGCCCTGTCTCCCAATCTATGTCGCAGCTTTCTCCACTCGACCGTATGCCCAACAGCTCACTTGTACGCGCGCCGATCTCAGCTTGGACAACAACGGCCGTGTAGTCTCGTGCACCGCGATTAGGCGATGCCTGCGTCGGCAAGTATTCGGTCCGCATGAACTCGTAAAATTCATCCCGCAAGGTAGCTGATAAAGCGTAGCGACGCTTGGTGGGCCTGTCTTGCACATGCATTGGTACATCGTATTTCGTAAACGTCTGCGTTATCGGACCGTATTTTTCACTGATGGTAAGTACGGCACTGCCCGGGATGTTAGGCTTGGCAAGGACATAATCGCAGAATGACCGCAGCTCGCGAATGTACTTCCGCCTAGTTCCGTGTGCCAGATCGTCCTGGAGCAGCAACGTAATGAGTAAGCCTAGCCGCGACGATCCGAGCCCCGGGTCCAGGAACTCCCACACCAGTAGCTGTCTGATCCCACGAGGGTGAGTTGGATCCTTGATCTGAAGTCGATCGAAAAGGTGCTTCAGTACGGCTCTCGATGATCTGATTGTCGTCTCCAAGGTGCATCCGCGGAATAAGAGATTCTGGAGATACTCCTCAAGCTTACGAGTATGATCCTGAAGCTGCTCTTCCCACGGAATAAATCTTGGTTGTTGTTCGGTTGTGAATGTCGGGTTTGCGGGTTCCATAGAAACTTCTCCTTCATGTTTAGATTTTGATTAACTCACTCAAGCAGCTCTTAATTTTTCAAGTACTACTTGATTTGTCCGTTGGCCCATGTTCCTGTCCATCTCGATGGCCCAGAACGACTTCTGCTGAAAACTGATGGAAAAGCGCTGCGCGATGTTTCCAGTAGAATGTGGGCTATGTTCGGCACTTTCAAAGAATGCGGATGAGCGTTTTCAACCGCACTTGTTTTTCCTGGCTGGCCGTGATTACAACAGCTGTGCCAGATTGCCTTCTTCCTCTCTAGTGCTTGACTAACTAAGGTCAAAGACTTTCGCAACGAGTGCTGAATCTCGTTGTAGAATGTGCCTTATGATCATTTGCAGGTATGGACCACGGTTCTCCCGAAATCTCGGAAACCGTCCTTGCAAGGAACTGGCTAAATCCCAGGTAGACGGCTGATGTTCGTGTTTTCCAACGCGGTTGAAGCCCCAATGTTCGAAAACACGAACATCCTCTTCACAGAAACTTGCTACCAAGAGATCGGACCAAGGGATAATCGCTCACAAAAATCCACCTTCGAGACGTTCGGAGGCTTTTAGCGCCCTTTCTCAACCCAATCCAAGATTTTCGACCATGAGTTCTGAGGATCTTGTCAATGCGGCACACTAGGTGCCCTGCGAACCTGCGCAACGAGTGAAGGTACTCGCACAACGACTCAGGCCACCGATGAGCTTAATGACGAAAAAGACTCGCATTGACGCCAGGCGCGTCGCTGAGATTATTGGTTGCTCCCGTAAGACGGTACTGAACGGCGGCGCCGGCACCGCGCAACTTACTCGAATCCGCAACGGGTCTACTCAGGTGCGCTTTATTCTGGAAGAGGTATTAGCCTTTGCTGAAAAGCAGGAACGGGATGCTCAACGTCGACTACCTAAAGCCCACTCGATAATGACGTCGTAAACGGTCACACGTTCTATCACTATCGCCCCTCCTCACAGTTTCCTGAAAAAAGAGCTGCAAGCATGAAGCATATTGGTAAGCAATTTGGATCGACGTCGGCCATGCGGCGAGAGGAAACTGTCGTGAAGAACTTTCATCAGTATGCTGGCCCAGGCGGACAAATTCTCCACGGTTACGTGCGGCGCTACAAGAACGTTCGACTACGCAAGAAAGGCTTTACAAGTAAGGCTGAAGCTGAAAGGCATTTGCGTCAAGCAATGAACGATTTAGACGCGGAAGAACGAGGTGAGATTCGCTGTAAACCAACTACCGCCCAGGAAGCTCTCAACATTTATCGCCGCAACCAGGAAGTGCGAGCTCGAGACAAAGGCTATCAATACGCTCACAACGTCAGATCCAATTGCAAAATCATCCAGCAGTTTGTGGACCACTTTGGCCCTAACCGATTAATCCGCGAATGCACCGAAACTGATTTACGGGAGTTCTACCAAATACTCTGCTTTCGTCCAACTCTTAATAAGAACAGCGCCGGTGTCTTTATTAGCCGCATTCAGGGGATGCTGAAAGCTGCACAAAAAGCAAAACCGGACTTAATCAACTGGCTTCGTCCAACGCTGAAAGTCAATCGCACGCCTGAATTCGAACATCGCGTGGTGGAGTTAACCGAATACGCGACTCTTGTTCATACGCTACTAAATCCACCATTAGCTCCATCTCGACGTACGGAGCGCAATAAATTATGGCGTGATGCCGCTGATGTTGTTCAATTACTCCGTTTGACCGGAGGCAGGCTCAACGAGATCGTGCGAATACGCCTCGATCAATTCCTGTGGTCCAAAGGCAAGCTTCGCTTATGTGCAACGAAGACCGAGAATCAACGCGACCTACCATTATGGGGTTGCATTAAAGAGATCGCTCAACGTCGAATCCAGGAAGGCCTCACTGACGGCGAGCTATTATTTCCGCGTGCCAAAACCGCGACTTTTGACAATGCCATCGCAAGGGCCTGCCGGAAAGCGGCGCGACTGGCAAATCTCAACTATGGCCGAACCAGCGGCTTCACTTGCCACAGTCTCCGCCACACCTTTATCACAGACATGATGGAAGCAAGCGGAAACAATGTTGCACTGGTCATGTCCTACAGCGGTCACAAGTCGCTCGAGTCGTTCAAGATCTATCTACACGCCCCAACACAAGGCTCCATAGCTACTGATCAGCGCATCGAAACTGTTAGCCTATTCTTGGCCTCTTTTGAGGGAATGAAAGGAGTCGCGAAGCATCGGGAACAGTGGACGAGACCAGATTGCGGTATCATAGCGACCTGAAAAGATTGTTGGCTTGACTCAGTAAAATTAGCAATCACTTGTAGATTGCATCGCTAAATAGTTTCGCCCTGCGTAATTAGTTGAGGTCAAACTCACATTGAAGGCGTACTTACACAAGACACTAGCCATGATCTTACATAGACAAAGGCGCCGGAATGAGCTTCAAAGGCGGAAAGGTGCCAAATGAATCTTCTTTGATCCTAGACCTTTGTTTCTGAGTTGGGCCGCGCGTTTTCGCAGGCGGCATCGTCCATTGGTTCAGCGAACTGGTTAGACAAACTCACACCTTGAAACTACACTGACACAAACAGCTCTCAAGGGCTTGTTTCTCGACTTGGGCCTAGTAAATTCAAAACACGGACCTGCCTATTCGGGCCAAAAACAGCTGTGATAATAACTCTATTTTGGGAGCGAAATCTGATCAGGGTGAGCAGCCTCGATGACTACTGACGACGTCAATTCTGTTAAGCGCCTCGAAGCCATCATCCATGCCATGACGTCGATGGCCGAGAGTCGCAGCGCTGATCAGGTACTAAGCCTGCTGCTCCGCAAAGGTTTGGAGTTGAGTGATGCAAACTGGGGATGGGTACAGCTTATTAACTCCTCCGGAGAATTGGCCGTTTCTACGAGCTTTGGGGTTCCAAAAGCGCCGCCGCCGTTTAGCTATGGCCAAGGGCTTTTTTGGAAGGCGATAATCGAAAGAAAGCCTCAGATTGCGAATGATGTTTCCAGTGAAGAGTGGAAGAAATGGTATTTGGAAGTCTCAAACATAACCCGGGCAGAACTCTCGATTCCTTTAATCATTGACCGTGTGAGAGTCCGTGAAGGCACAAGCACAAAGTTAAGATCTCAGGCAATTGGCGTTCTGCATTTAGGTAACACCGAAGTTGGGACTTTTTCCGACGACCTCGTATCTGAACTCATGCCGCTGATGCGTCAAGCCGCGCTCCTTGTCGATTGGCTGGGCGCGGAGAAAAAACTGGCAGGGCTCCGCGAGGTCGAAAAGGAGATTGTTGGACAAAAGAACTGGAGGGATGTTCTGCAAACGGTCGTGACTGCCATCCGGGATACTCTTGGCTTTCATTATGTAAATGTTTCGCTAGTAGATTTTGTTGGAAATCTCATCCGTAGTGAATACATCGTCGGAATGTCTGAGACCGAAATTGAAAGTTTGAAAGAGATGGCTGTTCACTCACTCGATGGTCCAGATTCTGATATTCAAGTAGACGTAGTCAAAAGCGGAAAGATAGAGGTGCCAGAAGGTAAAGATCCTAGATTCGATTCTGCCATATTCGAACGGTTCGGCCATCACAACCTGATTCGAGTATTCATTCCGATGAAAGTCCCTTCTACGGGCGAGATCATTGGCACAGTAGAGGCTGGATACAATCGTCGTTACCGCGACTTCATTAGCGAGCGGGATATTCAGTTCCTCCAGAGCTTTATTGCGTACGTTGTAGAGGCGATTGAGCCCGGGAAACGCGCACTAGTGGAGACAGTAAGCCACGAGTTGAGGTCTTCAATCGTTGGCATCAGAAGCAACGCCGATTACTTACGGACGCTGTGGCCACGAATGCCACAGGAGATGATTGAAGCAAAACTGTCTGATATGTTGGCTGACTGCGAGATCCTTCTGCTGAACGTAAGTGAACTCGAATACTTCCTAGGACGTACGCCTCAAGCGGCTAAGGTAGAGAAGGTTTCGTTGGGACGTGATGTGATCGTTAAGACAGTCCTCCAGCTAAAACCATTCGTTAAAGAGAGAAAGTTTGATCCTAAGAGAATAGATTACACCAGAGTAAGTCGATCAAAGATAGACATCTATGCGGACAGAGCTAGGTTAAATCAAGTCGTCTACAATTTGCTGCTCAATGCAATCAAGTATGCTGAGGACGATCCTGACAGCTTCTCCATCCAGATCGGAGTCACTGAGAATCGAGAACATTTTGTGCTGAGTCTTGCCGACTGGGGGATTGGAGTTAAAGAGGGGTTTGAGGAGTCAATATTTAACTACGGCTTTCGCGCACCGGATGCGCAAGCCAAGAATGTCAGCGGGTCGGGACTGGGTCTGACCATTGCGCGAGCGAGAATGAGAGAGCTTGGCGGTGACTTGATTCTAGTGAGAACTCGCAAGCCAACTGAATTTCAATTGTGGATACCTAAGAAACTCGCGGAGGCCCCGAAATGATCCTATTCATTGATGACGAGGCTCGACTCATGGACAGTTATTACAATTATCTCGAAATAGAGATGGAACCATATGGTCAAGAAGTCCGGTTCATAAGCGACGTTGATGAAGCATTGAACTATTTTGAGAACCAACATGCAGAGATCGATCTTGTCATTCTCGATGTGATGATGCCGTTTGGAAAATCGTTCAGCGCGTCACGAAGCAATTCTGGGTTGGCAACTGGACTGCTTTTCTATAAGCGGATTAGAAATCTTACTCCAAGTTTACCCGTTTTGATATTTACAAACTACTACGAGGACGGACTTGAGAAACTATTCGCCAATGATTCCAAATGTCAGCTCTTACAAAAGTCAGATTACTTATTAGAGGATTTTGTTTTCGAAGTTAAGAAATCTTTGTCATTGTGCTAAAGGGCCGAATGCCAAGTGGTTGCCGCAGAACCGAGTTTCTCAAGTGATTAGAGGACTCATCGTAATGACAACGAAAGCCGCCATTCTCCCTGTGCTAGTTAAGCAGATCAAGCTTTTACCTGGTTTGGTAGGCGAGACTCAGTCCGGCATGTCGCCATCTAAGAAGTTGCTCTTTGATACCCAAGTTAACACTGTTCTCCGCCGATGCACAGAAACGATTGACCGCAATGTGACAGCCCTTGTTGCAGGAAAATCGATCAAGCTCCGCCGAAAGATAAGCGAGGCTGGCAAGTCAAATGATTCGGCAATGTCAGCCGCATTGCAGCTCATTAACTTGCTACGGTTGATTGAGGAGCACTTGGGGCCGATCCAGAAGCCTCTTGAAACAAAGATAACGGAAGCTGTAAGTGAATCTATTAGTTCGCTCAGCCGCGAGGTTGATAAACTCTCCGTCAGAAACGAATCGGAAATAAAATCTCATTGGCATTCACTCAATCGGAATATTGAGGGCCTGTTGCGGAAACTTGAGCTATTGCATCCCCACAGTCGACAAGCATTTCAGGCAACCCTTTGGTGGTTCAGCCAGCAGGGTAAGAGTATGGATCTTGATCTCCTGTTTGGTATTAGGAATAAGCCCCCTCTTGCCCTGAATGAGCTTTCAAAAGTCATAGACAAGGCCGAGCAAGGAATTGTAGCGAGAGAGAAAAAAGAACTATTAAGTTTCTATCAGATGACCCCACAGCAACTGTTAAGCACTATTCAGAAAACAATTCGAAACTGCCGTGCAGTCAGCTCACCATATCTGAAGAGAGCCTTCAAGGCTGAGGTTCCAACCCAAGTAATCAAACATCTAGAAGGGATTAGACGGACACTTCAGGTCTCGCTAGGGCCGGAACGTGCTAGAGAATGGCTCAACAGTCCTCTCGAACTTTTCGATGGGAAAACCGCGCGCTTTGCCTTATTAGCGGGAGAAACACTTCCACTGCTACACCTAATAAAAAGATTCGACGAAGCCCCTCACTATTAGATGCCACCAGTTAGTTCTCAAACACTTGAGACGCGAATGCGTAAGGTGATGAGCTCGGCAACGAGCTTTCGTGGAATCGCGTGGTTCAGAAATGTCAATCAGCCATATGCTAATAGGAGGAACATTTTGTCGGCCAAAGGAAGCTACCTTTATGGGGGTCGCTTCAATGTGGCTAGGGATTTCGGAGTGCTCTACCTGTCCTGCGATCTCCATACGAGCATCGCTGAACTTGAACATAGCGCAAAGTACGGCGGCAGAACCGTCGAGGAAACATTACCTCGTACGATTATTGGTATGAAAGTGACGACGGGCAGAGTGCTGGATCTTACCGACGATGTAGTTCGGCGAAAACTTAAGATTAGTCAACGAGTTCTGCTCAACACTGATTGGGCCAAGGAAAATCGTAAAGGAAATGACGCTGCGACACAAATCATTGGTCGCGCTGCCAGAACAGCCGGTTTCAAGGCGCTCTTGGTGCCCTCTGCCAGATGGAAGGGTAAGAACCTAAATCTTTTCGATGATGGAAACTTGGCTGCGCGAGCGAAACCGGTAAGACCAAGGTTCCTAGCTCCCTAAATCTTGACTGATTAAACGGAAGCACTCTGCTGAATTCTTGATCTTGTTCGTTCCCTGTATCACTGACACGATGGAAGCAAGTGGAAAATAACGTGACACTGGTCATGTCTTACAGCGGCCACAAGTCGCTCGAGTCCTTCAAAATCTATCTATATGTCTAACCAAGATGTATACATACTCTCAGCGCATCGAAAGCGTTGGCCTCTTTTGCGGAAATGAAAGGAATAGCGGGAACAGAGGGGTTGACCAGAAGGGTAAACCTTTGGAAAAGCAGAAGCTGTTAGAGATCACGCCATGACCGGGGCAGCTTCTAGTGAGGTCCGCACATTGTCAAGCAGATCCTCGGCCTTGTGGCGAACATATGGCAGGCCTTCCGAGGCAGAAATTACCTCAGCTAATTGCTCAGCTAAATAGAAGTAGGCTTCTCTTATCTCGGCACTCTCTATCGTTACTACTTCGGGATACTCCGTTAACGCAACGTAGCCATCAGTGGTCAGTGATTCAAGACCGGACAAGGCACTCAATCGCACTGTCTCCGAACCGGTCTTTGCGGCGCGCAACAATGCGTCGATAGCGTCAGGTCCCCCAAGCTTTCCTAAAGCACTAGCCAAGTACGCCTGGTAGTCTTCATCCGTGCCGTTTTCCTCCAACTCGGCGCGCAAAGCATCAGCCAGCATGAGTGCGACTTCGGGTCCACCTACCTCGCCGAGAGTCAGGGCTACCTCATTTCGGTCAACGCCCTCCGGGTTGGCGAGTACTTCCAGTAACTCAGTGGCTAATTCCGCAGCTTCAGGGCGAATTTCCGCAGCGTTCTGGATTGAGCCGCGCGGACCAAGCACGGACCTTTCAGCGATGAATTTTTTACGAAGCTGTTTCAACTGGTCTATTTCGAACTTTCTGTGAAAATCTCCACCGCCACCGCTTGGCAACGGAGGATTTTGTGCGTAGTGTTTGCAAATAAAGAGCCACGCAAGCCGTCTGAGGTCGGGATCCGAGTGGTAGATTGCGCGGTCAACCAAGCCTTCCTGTATAGACGGAGAGGCGATTAACTCTTCATCGTCTACAACATAGCGCACTGAAGCTTCCGATTCCTTGGCAGGAATCTGGGCGTCGTTAACCACCACATTGAGCATGTGTTCTGATTTATCGACCTTGCTTTTCAGGTCCCGCGCTGTGGAAACAACATCTTCACTTTCGTCAGCCTGACTGACATCAATCAAATCGGAAGAAATTGATTCGAAATACTCGACGCGGGTATCCCAGGTCTGTAACAGAGGGGGCAGCTCATCTATCGAGTCCCTGGCATCTCCAGCACTATCGTGTTTCTCGCGCCAGTTCTCAATCGTCTCCAGGGTCTCTTCGATCTGCTTAAGCTGGGCAGCGACACTCATGAAGTTTCCTCGCCATCCTTGCCGGTTAAGAACTCGCCAACCAAACTGGCGAACTGACGGGGCAATACGTCAGGCTTGTGGACCAAGCGCCAAAACCGATCATCGTCCCTTTCAAAATGCGCGGCAATACGCAGTATCGGGACATTGGTTAGCGCCACGATCCGGAGGTCACGGCGCCCTGCCCGGATAGTATCATATAGAGGCAGGCCAGTTCGAGTACCTCCACCAGTATCCTCAAACCTGTACGCAGTCCCGGCATCCATCGAAATGTCCAAGACCACGAGGTCAAAGTCATTTCGAGAGCGAAACATAGCAAGAGCCTGGTCGACGTTATCTACAAAGACAACCTCGTGCCTATTTCTTACCAGTTCGTCGACGTACGGCTTCATTCGCCTTTGGTCGTCATCTATGAACAGGATTTTCATGATGTCTCCTTGAATGTTTCGGGAAGACCAGGTGGAACTCTGTCGGATCTTTACGCTGATGTAAAACTAAGTCACCACGATGTTCACGCATCAGTTGACGAGAGATCGTGAGTCCTAAGCCAGACCCTTTAATGCCGCGCACCAGAGGCGCCCGGAAACGCTCTTCAAAAATTTTTTCTTCGAGCCCCTCCGGTATACCAATGCCCCAATCACAGAACTTTATTACGGAGCGATCAGGTTGGTCCTCGGCACTGATTACGATCTTGAACGTGTCGGGACTCTCGGCGTATTTTACGGCGTTCATAAACAAGTTGAAGATCACCTGACTAATTTTGCTTTTGTCGAGCTTCATTTTCGGTATCTTGTGAATATCAGCTTCCACATATGTGATCTTTTTGGGGTCCAAATGCTGGTCGCGAACCGACATTTTTAGTTGATTGATAGTCTTAAAGATGATGTCGCCAAAAAGGAGCACAGACTCGAGGTGAAGTGGTTGCTTCGGCGCTTCTGCGACTGGTCCTCCAAGGCGGTATTCCAACTGTTCCACCTGAAAGTAGAGCAGGTTCGTATCCGTTTCCATATCTTCGAGGTCGCGATCAATGTCCTCTTTGGACAATTCCCTGTGCCGACGGCGTAGGTTATCGAGGTTGGCACGAACGGCAGTCAAAGGAGCATTCATTTCGTGACTTACGCGATCGATGTCCTCGCGTTGCCACAACACCATCGCATTTGCTCCGAACACGGCCAGGATCCTCAATAACTGAACATCGCGCCAATAGATATGCTCCCGATACTCTCGTTCGTACCCTGCAGTTATGGTGCCGATAATCTCGGTTTGCGGTGCAGCAACCGGGACAAATACACGAATCAGCTTGTCCAGGCCAAAACGATTGCTGATCTCGCTAAGTCTGGGATCGTTGGGGTCTGGTACTTCGGTGCGGCGGTGGCGCACGACATCCGCCTGCACATGGTCCGAGTTGAGTTCGTGTACCGCCAGTCTCTTGAACTCCGCGGCGTCTGCATCGTTAAGCCCGAGCACGCGAACGCAACGTATTACACCCGCATCCTGGTCCACAGTTGAGAGACTGACAAATTCATAACCGAGAGCATCTCGAATGGCATTTAGTAGCGTGTCAACAATCGAATCCCAATCACGTTTCGTGGCGAGAGATTGTGAAGCCCGGCGCACTTTGCCGAGTTTTGAGTCATACTCGATGCGTTCCATTATAGGAGCGATGCGTTGGGCGATAATTTCGCCACAATACTGGTCCCAACTGGAAAAGGCAGCTATGGTTGGACTCTCAAAATTGAGTACGCCAAACGGCTTGTGCACGTATTCATCACTGGTTTTGACGCGCACGCGAGATCGTAGCAGTATCGGCAAAGCCAGTTCGGATCGCGTCGGCGCCAAGCCTGGCCACAGGCCCAAATATCTGTTTAACCAAACCTTGGTGGTGACGTCGGGAATACGATAGGTTCGGCGCTCTTGGAGGGCCAAACCGGTAATTCCCGCACCCGGACGTATCTGAAAGGCTTCCGGGGCTCTCGGACTGGAGGCTTCGAAGGTTAAGTGACCGTTTTGCAGGTTCAGGCTACGTACGACTCCACGATCGCAGTTGAGTATGGCCTTCCCCTCGCGCAATACTACGTCATACAGATCGTAGCCGGCCGTTTTTTCTGCCATGGCCTGAAGCGAGTGAACCAGATGCTCGAGTTTTTCGCGCTTCTCAAATCTTGCGCAGAGCTCTGCGCCAGTACGAGCGATCAATTTCAACAGATCGCGATCAGAATCAGACCATGAATCACTATGTTGCTCGGGAGAGACAACTAGAATTCCGGAGGTTCGTTCGTAATAGTTAATGCGGGTCGCGAGCGAACCAGCGGGGGCCAAACTGTCTAGCTTGTGCGACGCCTGTTCAGATATCTCAACGGGCTCTTCCGCGTACACTAGTCCGAGATCATCGACAGTTTCATAAGGGATTAGGGTGTTGGATAAATTTCTCTTACCCTTGCCCACCGGTAACACGCGAAAGCCGTTGTGATTAAGATCAAGCCACCAAAGCGCTGCGTGAGAAACGTGCATCCACTCTGTCGTACGCGCGACCAGTTCCTTCAGGATCACCTCGATAGACTCGGCACTGATCATTGAAAGGAACGAATCGATCGGCAAGTTGGACGGCGCTATCGAATCTGAATCATCATCCTTCATGGCGCGTAGCACCTCTTGAAATCGTTCCAACTAAGCAAAGGCGTCATCTTCCAGCGACATTCATCCGGAGTAAGGTTAATCCGAAATCTGTCCCAAGCTTTCCAATCTGTCGTTGACGACTCCGGTTTCACCACTGTTGTTAGCTCCTGCGCAATCAAACGAGCTACTAACGGGGCGAAAGTTAACAACGTGGGCCACGCCAACCACACCGGTAGCCCTGGCACTCTCTTGAAGTGATATCTTCCGGGGAATTTGCCTGCCGCGCTACGCCCAACCTGAGTCCATGGCTCCGCTTTCGAGGCTTCGTAAATTCCCCACTGATAATCGTCCGGACTCTTCATCAGTTTTGGGTGCAGCTTATCAAGGGCCAACCGTGTGTTTCTGAACCACGATATGGGATCAAAAGCAGTGATATCACCTGGAACCGCCACTAGTTTGCGTTGCTTATCACCAATCAACCAAACCGTCCGTCCCGCGGAATCCTTTCGAGAGACTACAAAGAGACCGTCGAAGTCCGGATGCATACCGGTGGTCGGCGGAAGGGGCTGGTTGATTTCTCTGACAACTAACATAAACGTCTTCACGGTCTGTTGTTTTGAGCCGTTGGTTGAAGCGTCAAGACCAAATAATCCTTGCACATGCTCATTCCCGGAACCTGCCGAAAGAACTACGGCGCCGGCATCAATCTCCAGAGTGTTATTTTTGTCACGTCTGCCCACCAGATGAACCCCGCCGGCTGAATTCGAATTGGCACTGATGATCTCACAAAGTCCGACTCGGTCAGTCAGGTTTCCGGATAGCAGTAATTTATTGAGGAGGAGATTGGAGTCCAAACACATACCATCCGCCTGATACAACCTTTTGGTGAGTGGTCCAAACTCGGCAGGGATAGCTTTCGGCTCATTGCAGGTAAGTGAGCCTCGTCTACACAGCTCCTCAAACATTTCCCCTCGATCGGCATCGCTAAAGGCTATGTAAAACGTGCTAGTGATAGTTTGCAGCCCTTTGAGACGACCGGCATGCAACTCCTGGCGCCAAATATTGTTCGCCTGCTGAACGTAGGTGATGCGGTTGTAGGTATCGTTCGGATTCTCTCTTAGCATGCCCGCATAGATGTGGCCTTGATGGAGGAATACGTGAGAGTGACCGGTTTGGCCGAAGCCTGGCTGCATTCTTTCAAGGAGGATTGCGTTATAACCAGCTTTGATGAGATCGCCAAGCAACCATAATCCCTGAATGCCTCCGCCGATTACGACAACATCAACTTCAATCGTCTCGAGTAAAGACTGAGCTTGATCCATAGGAAACAGGTCTCCATTGTGGGAATGATCGAGCGAACTAGTCTGTCGTATCGCTTTGTCTCTTGTGTGCTGAATCGAGCCGAGTGTGGCGGCGTAATGGAGGCTCGTGAGAATTCAGCGGGCTGAAGAGCCGCGCAACACCTTAGTCGGATAATGGCTGGTTGTCAATGGTTCGAATTGACTCACGAAAAACCCACTCCAAATGGCATTCGTTGCCTCATTTAAAAACCCACTCGAAATAAAAATGCGCCAAAAACTACCTTTTTCGTTGCTGGGAATCGATAGTGACAACGGTTCCGAGTTCATCAACAAGTACAGTGGAATACTGCCAGGACCAAAAACTCAGCTTTACACGCTCACGACCATACCGCAAAAACGACAACTGTTTTGTGGAGCAAAGAACTACTCGATAGTGCGGCGCGCGGTGGGCTACGCCCGCTATGACACGGAAGCGCAGTTGCACTTACTCAATGAACTCTATGCGACGCTGCGGCTCTACACCACCTTCCTTCAGCCCACCATGAAACTGAAGTCGAAAGAAAGAGTAGGGGGCAAGTGATTAAGCGCTATAATCGCACGCAGACTCCTTACCAACGAGTGCTTGCTGCTCCCCAGGTAAGCGAAGCGGAGAAACAACGGCTGCGGGCCAAGTACAAAACGCTTAACCCGGCGGCGTTGAAAAGAAAACTGATGCGCTTGCAGGAGCGATTGTTGAAGTCCATCGCTAGTACCAAAGCAGCGCGCGTGCGACCGCGGCAATGCCGCAACGATCGCTATTTCACTAAACAGCCCGAGAGCTAAGAGGATGAGTTTGGAGTACCGGATGGGCAACAAAAAGGGCAGAGCGTGTGGCTCTGCCCATCCGTATACTCACCGGCGACGGGTCGCTCTCCAGTGTTGCCCTATCCTCCGCGCGGGCGTCTGAGACTCTACCACAGCACCGCAAACAAGACGCAAACTACCACCATTTTTGCACTCGCATTTGGAGTGGGTTTTTAAATGAGGCAACGAATGCTATTTCGAGTGGGTTTTTACGTGAGGCAATCGGTGTTCGAATTGATGGCTCGAATTGATTCATGAAACCCCACTACAATGGTTATCGTTGCCTCATTCAGAATTCACTTGGAATTGAGCATGTTTACTTCCAGTATTTGTCAGGCACTCGGGGGTGGTGACGCCGCACGGGTAGCGCTTTGATGCGATGTCGCGCAGGCGTGATCTACTTTATTTTCTTCGCGTGAAACTCCCGCCCATTGAATCGCAATGTCATCTCGACTTGCCCATTCGCGTTCTGGATGAAAGCTATCTGGACATCCTGAACCGGATGGAAAAACCGCGTTTCGGACTGGGCCAGCAAAGGCAACCCATCGGCTGGCCGGGACAACTTCAGCCCTGTAGAGTGTTGTTTTTCGATCAAGATGCTGGTAATCCTGCCCGGCCCGGTCTTCGTATTCTCCAACATAAGCGTCGAGAACTTTTGGATCGATATTGACACTTATTCGCTCTACGGGAATCTCATACTTCTCTCAGAAGATGTTATCCACACCCCAACTCAAGGCTGTATAGCTACTGATCCAGCGCATCGAAAGCGTTGGCCTATTCTTGGCCTCTTTTGCGGGAATGAAAGGAATAGCGGGAACACCGGGAACAGTGGACGAGAAGGGTAAACCTTTGGAAAAGCAGAAGATTGCGGTATCATAGCGGTCCGATAAAAAAGATTGCCCGCTTGGCTCAGTAATTGGGTTAAAGCTCACAACTTTAGCCATTTCAGGTACTTACAACGAGAAGTTTTAACGTTGACGGCAAGGTTGACGGCAGGTAACAAAGTGGCATCATTGCGCGCCTTCATCTCCTTTATGAGAGTAGGTCATAGGCCTTTAGCCGACCTACCTGCCACAAACTGTTTTCAACCATACGCCAGCACAAGGACCTGTTGCCTCATATAAGAATCTACTCCAACGCTGATTCATTGCCTCAAATAAAAATCTACTCGAAAGCGATCTGTTCATATCGATAATGGGGGTTTGATTTCTAGCCCTCGCTGATTCGGGTGGCGTTTTAGTTTCAGCGGCCGTTTCCGGGACGCTAAACGAAACAGTTCCTTGCGTTGTTTATCAAGCTCTCGTTTCGACCGCCACGTCTTCAACGTCAGTGATGACGTCTCGCTTGGGCAAGGCGGCTGGTTTAGATGGAACAGTACCGCCGCCTTGTGCCGCCAAATTGCCGAGGGCAACTGTAACCGTTAGCGGAACGGAGGACGAAACTGATCCGGCATTGGAGACGGCGAAATTTGGATTGAAGACGCCAAGCATGCTCTTGATATTCTGAATCCATTGTCTGTCTGCGGCGATACTGTTGTTGAGGGAACGGCTGTTCGTGCGAGCTCAACAGGATTCGGCGGTGTGTCCTCGAGCGCAGACTCAATGACATCACGTGCTTGCGGATCAAGTGAAGCCGCGGTCAATGCACCCACTATAGCGGAAACACGCGCACCTTCATTGGCTATCCAGTCAATGAGCGCCGGGTCGTCGAGGTCTTCGTTAAACGGAGTTCCGTCCTTTTTAAGAATCTTCTCGCCATCCATCTTCGGGACGCCGGAGTGGTGTAGTCCGATCAGTTCCCACTGGTCGTTGAAGCAAGGCGAACCGGAGGAGCCGGGTTCAGTGTCCGTCGTGTAATACAGGAAATCCGGTTTGCCCGATGGGATTTCGATGACCTCATTGTTGCGCAAGCGATCTGTTTCAGCCCGCCACGCGGATGTTGGATGATGTTGACCGGATCGCCCTTTTCCACCTTACCAAGCGTAGGAATAAACTTGGCCCACGGGTATACGGAGATTGGCTGGCCTTTCGCGGATACCTCTGTAATTCCCACGATCGTAAAATCGAGCGTCTTGTTGGTATGGAAGAAGTAATTTGGATCGAAACGATATGCCTGCACGGGCAATAAATCTCCGGAGACGTTTTCCTGATAATTCGAATTGTGCCTCAGCCGCCATTGCATCATCGACAGAACGGAGGACGTGGTTATTAGTCATTAACAGTCGTGGGCCAACGAGCATACCGGTGCCGGCAGCCGGCCCGATCCGAATACGGCAGACAGCGCGAGCGACGGCCACTGCTACTTCCAAATAGTTGATGTCACGCAGATCGCTCGAGCCGATAATGCGCTCATGCGCGAGACTTGCGAGCGTCTCCGCCGCACTGCGTGGTGCTCCGCGAGATTCCGCTTCCGTAACGGTCGCACGCGCACGCTCTTTTGTGAGTGTGGCTTTGAGATACTTCTTGCGGTTGTCAGGCGGTTCCACAATCACCACTGGGGTGATGTCGGCTCTTTTTATCTCTACGCGTTCTTTGTAGCGGTTGCCAGCCGCGCGCGCCTGTTGAATGTCGAGCCTACGATCGCTGGGGAATCTGTTTTTCATAGTTTGTTCCTTCTGCAACTACGCTGCTTGAGGCGTTGGCATGGCTTGCGGTTGGATTGATGCCTGGACCTGACCAACGGCGAGCACGCTTTCGGGATGAGCACCAGGTATGGAATGGTGTAAATAACCGAATCGGCGTGCCATTAATCTCGGTCATTTGACCATCCCAACCAGTTGATACAACCTTTTCAAATCTGATTTGTCCTGGGCGGTCAATTTACTGTCCGGGCCGTAATTCATGATCGTGAATTTCTGATGTGTTCCGAAGATAAGGCTGGGTACCGCGGTTTCGCTGATGTTGGCGGAAAAGTGGCGAAGCCCAAAGGTGTGGCCGATCTCATGGACCAGTGTCTCCACTTGTTCCTCCGAGCTTTGCTCAAATAATTTCGGATATATCTTGAACTCGTGGCGCCCTGAGTCAGGGAAAAATGCACTCGCTAAAACGCACCCGTTGATATGCAGCGATCTGAATCTCTCACCGCGATCTCGAAATCCCAGGCGTCGTTTTGCTCGGAGAATTTGATGGGAGCGGCGTCGCCGCAAGCCAACAACGCTTTGCCTAACAATTTCCTGATGGCAGTCTTTGCGGCTGAGGGACTTTCAAAGCGTGTAATGAATGTTCTTGAAATCGTCAACGTAGCGTTGTGCCCTTGGCCGACAGCGGAATGAAACCTTCTGAGACAGTGACTACAAGTCAAGGACGCTTTTACCATCTGGTGTAGCGTGTCCGCGAGTGTCAGTTCGCAAACGATACCATTGCCGAAGACATGAACGTCCGGATCTGTTTTCCTGGCACCTCGCATTTTTAAGCCGTTGCTGGATGAATTGGTTTGAGTCTTTTTTGCGTTGGCGGTTTGGTTCGCATCATTTTGAATCTCCTTAATAACCGTCGTTGAATTTAAGCGACAGGGTGAACTGGATAGTCCGGCTGGATCGGCAGCATTGATTACGCCAAAGCTTCCCGGGTAAAGGGGACATCTGGTTGGATAGCATCGCCAGTTGCGCTTGTACCCAGCGCGTTAGGCAGTGTCACTGGGGGGTTCACAAAGTTTTTGCGATTGAAGATATTGAAAATTTCGACCTTCAGCTCGCTTAAGAACTTCTTGCTTTCCTTCGAGGTCTGAAACAGAGTTCTTGTTATCGCCAAATCTGCCTGAAAGGCGGCGGGACCGCGCAGTTGTCCGCGTTTGAGATTGCCAAACTCGCCTCGCTTCGGTATTGCGCGAATGCCGTCGTATGCGAAGAAGATGAATAGTTGTGTGTTGATGGGCGCACCAAGTTTCACGCCAAACAGGTTTCGACGCAGGTCGTTCTTACCTTCAGATTCGAAAAAGTTTCGAGCATTGAGGGCGTCATTACGAAGTGCGTCATAACTGGTCCAGCTCGGCAACTAACTCGCTTTCCGGCATCGGGAGTTTTCTTTTAAGCTGGCTCATGTTCATCGAGAGCGTGGCGATCTTTTGATTCAGATCGTCGTGAAGCTCGCGAGAAATGCGACGGCGTTCGGCTTCCTGGGCATTAATCAGTTTACCCAGTAACTTACGTATTTGACTGTGGCTCAGGCGCAGTTTGTCCTGACTGTCACTCAATGCCAGTGACGCTTGTTGTGCGCAGGCCAGAGCGAGTTCGAGTCGTTCCTCTTTCTGGTGCGCGGCTTCCTGAGCCCGTTCGCGCTCCTTTATTAGAGCGGGCAGAAACAGTAGCGGCATTGAGGCAAGGATCAGGAAGAGCTGCACCGAGAGCGCGTTATTCTCGGGAGATTGAGTGGCAAAGGGTCCGTGACCGCCTATCGCGGCCCAAATCTCGAAGAGGCTAACCAATAAAAAGACTGCACTCGATCCCTTTGGACCGAATCGGATAGCCGCCCACAACAGAAACGGTAATGGTAAATAAAGAAGGGCGGGTGGTAATTCGGGTCCGCCTTTTGCGTGACTATTCCGACGATCAATAAGCCAGTTGCGAGTGACGCAATCTCGACATAAAGCTTCCAGGAAATGTGCTTCAACGACGGAATGCCAGCCCGCCACCACGTCAGAATCAAAGGAACCAATATCAAAGGCGCAAGCACATTTGAAAAGAAACGCATGCGGAACACAGTCCAATAATGACTGTTCCCAAACTGGTTAAGCATGACAAAGCAGCGTCGAGAAAATGAAGACAGGAACGGACCGATTAACGCGACGAGGATAAACACACCCACATGGTGGGTATTATCAAATCGTATTTCGGGCTTTATGAGGTACCACAGGCTGAGTGCGCCGATCAGAGCCTCACTGCAATTGCTGACAAACCACGACAAGATCATCGATACGGTATGTCAGCGTTCATTTGCACGAGAATGTGTGCTGGGAATGCGGCCAGTAAGGAGCCACCACGAGCGTGGCGGAGACAATAACAAAGCGGCAAAGAGAATCGAGTTTGGCGGCCAAAGTGTCGAAACCGGGTGCGGCTGGAAGGTCAGGGCAAAACCGATTTGCGCCCCACGTAGTATGCGATAGCCACGAAGAGTGTGGCGAACACACGAGGAACAGCAGACGCATAACGCCTAGAAAGAATGCGGCCGTGTGCTTGAGGTTTATCGACGACGAGTTCGGACATCGTCGCGCCTCCCGTTTTCCATTTGGGGGTGGCTACCTTGTAACGCTGGTAGTTACGAACTGAGTGGTCGAGGATTATAGCACTAAGGGGCTAGAAGAGTTGCGCGAACCGATTGACCATCCCGAAGCCGCTCAAGCGTCAAGCTCAAAGCGTTCACCACCCTCGGATAAGTTTACGGGGCTTTTATTTTTACCTTCCATCCAGTTCATTAATGGCGCGGCCATGCAGGTAGTGACGAGAGCCATGCAGACCATCATCGAAAAGATGCGCGGTGAGAGGATGCCGAGGTCATAGCCTAAATTAAGCACGATCAACTCGATCAACCCGCGCGTGTTCATCAGTGCCCCGAGGGAAAATGAGTCAAGCCAATTCATCCCCGTCCAGTGCGCGGCCAACATGCTTCCACCCAACTTTCCAGCTATCGCTATCGCGATAATGCAGGCGCACATCAACCAACTCATCCAGTCGTTTAGCAGCCCTATCTGCGTGCGCAGACCAGTGAAGGCAAAAAATAGCGGCAGGAGGAATGCGCTCGTAAACACCGTAATTCGTTCGGTCAAAAAATTACGCAGACCGGCATGCGCAGGCATGACGACGCCCGCAATAAAAGCGCCAAAGAGTGCGTGGATGCCGATTACCTCTGTACAGAGAGCAGAAGCGAAGGCAAATATCAATGCGACCGTAACGAGGCTATTGCGGCCCATAGCGCCTTCATCGTATCTAAGTGCCAAATGCTCTAAACGTCTTTTGACCACAAAGAGCATCACGGCCACGAGGATAAGAGTGAGTGAGACCATCAACAATGCGGCTTGTAGACCTGACACCTTTACGATGGCGATAACTACTGCCAAAAGGCACCATGCAGTGACATCATCAACGGCCGCACAGGCGAGAGCGATGTTGCCAAGATAAGTTTTTGACATCCCGCGCTCTTCAAGTATGCGCGCCAGAACGGGGAAAGCGGTGATGCTCATCGCCACGCTCATGAAGAGCGCGAACGCGGGGAAGTCGATATTGGGTGGCGCTGCACTGGGATAGATGACCAGGGAAAACACAACTCCCAGAAAAAACGGGGCCAGAATGCTCACGTGGCTAACAAGCACCACCGCATGCGCCTTCCCAAGCACGCGCTGCGAGTCAAACTCCATCCCAACGATGAACATGAAAATGACAACGCCTACCTGGCTCAACAAGCCGAGAGCGCCCAGCGACTGCGGCGGAAACAGGAACGTCATTGCCTGCGGCGAAAGAAAGCCGAGTAAAGATGGTCCCAGGAGAATGCCGGCGATCATTTCGCCGATTACTGCCGGCTCACCAATCTTTCGCAGGATCGCGCCCGTGAGTTTGGAGGCCAGGAGGATGACGATGACCTGCAAGAGTAAAATACTCACCGGGTGCCGCAAATTGCTCCAGAATTCGCTGGTTGTCTCGACGCGGGCGGATACTTCGGCCCGCTGGGACGAAGGGCTATCGTGAGCGTCCGTTAACTGACGTGTTGCGTTTTCCGAAAATGTTCGAGTGAGGTAGAGGCGTTTGCCAACCTCGACGATTAAGACAATTCCGGATCCGAAAATGACCAGTGCCAGGACGTAAACCGCCAGACGTTTACGCATGAGTGGATTTCCTCAAGGTTTAAAGCAACCCTTTCTCGCCCAGCTTAGGTCCGTAAGTCTTAAGATATTTCATCCCGGTATCGCACATGACCGTGACAACGGTTGCGCGTGGTCCTAGTTGTTCAGCTAAACGTAAAGCGGCAATTACATTGCACCCGGTAGAAGTTCCGGCAAAAAGACCTTCTTCCCGTGCTAACCGAAAGACCATTGCGATAGCTTCCTCTGTAGAAACATGGTCAATGTAATCGGCCACATCGTCGCGCCAGAGCGGGACTACGAAACCCGCTCCGATCCCGTCGATTTTATGAGCGCCGGTCGGGCCGCCGGATAAAACCGGCGACTCGAAGGGTTCCACGGCAACGACTCTGAGGTGTTCATTGTAGCTGCGCAAAGCTTCCGCAGTTCCGCGGAGAGATGCCGCCGTACCGACGCTCTGGACAAAGCCATCGATCTGTCCGTCCACCTGATTCCAAATCTCCTCCGCCATTCTGTGATAAGCTACCAACTGGTCCTCATTTTTCAACTGGTCTGTCCAGAAGCTTCCCCTTTCTTCGGAAATGATACGGGCGGCTTCGACCATGTCTCGGGTTAGTTTCTCCGTCATCCGTCCGCTCTCGCTTTGGATAATTTGCAGCTTCGCTCCGAGGATTCTCATGTGCAGAAGTTTTTCTTCAGCAAAGGCATCCGAAGTCACGATATACAGTGGATGTCCCTTTACCGTGCAGATTAGCGACAGCGACACGCCGGTGCTCCCGCCCGTATATTCGACGACCGAACCGCCCGCAGGTAGACGACCATCCGCTTCTCCCGCTTCGATCATGGCCAGCGCCATCCTGTCCTTCATGCTGCCCGTGGGGTTCTCATTTTCCAGTTTCAGCAGGATACGGGCGCCATTCTGGGGAACGATGTGGCGTAAAGGTAATAAAGAAGTGTTCCCGATACGATTCAGGATGTCTTGAGGCAATTCGCTCATGGTAGTTCGCTTTCCTGATGTGGCCTGACGAAACAGATCACGATCCTATGTTCGAAAATAAATCTGGTTACGTGGGCGGGAGTTCTGCTAACGCCTGGGCCATGTTGTCAATTCCCAGCTTCACCCGGTCTAATTTTTCAGCCGTATAGCAAAGCCGGAAGAACCCGGGGTCTTCATTAAAGCATTCCTGGCCCCGCGTTAATAAGACACCCACCCGTCCCTCAACAGACTGGCTAATATAATTAGCCAGTCGTTCTTCTCTCGGATCATCGTGGGTGTAAATTTCCGCGCAGAGCGGTGGCTGGTCCGAAACACTCTTAGGCACACGATCTAAATAGGGCCGCAAATCGAGCCAGAAAAATAACGCGCCATCATTTCCGGGGAAATACTGGAGATTTCCCTTCTTGAGATGCGCTTCTGTTTCGCTGAATTGTTTTTCTAACAGACCCTTATACAACACCATGGCCTCACTGGCCAGTTGCGGGTCAGGATATCCGGCAGCATTAAGAAAAAGCTTCTGAAGCATGTAGTAGTTTGTAGTTACCATCGGTGAAAACCAGCACAAGCTTGCTGCACACGCTTCATCTTTCAGAGCTGTTTGAACTGTTGCTGATTTTGTAATGATCAAACCGGCACGAAAACCAGCAAGTCCAAAGTCTTTTGACAGTCCCCAGGTCACATGTATGCGATCAGAGTATTTTTGATAGGCATCCAGACGCAGCGCACTGACGAACGCATCCTTATTTTTGACCTGCGATAAGGCATATATTTCGTCAGATATGATATGCCTATCCGGATTTTCCAGAAAAAGTGAATAGATCTGCTCCTGGAGTTCCTTGGAGTAATTGACTCCCAGAGGGTTATTTGGATTCGTGAGCACCAGCAATTTCGCGTTTGGATTCTTTTGGAGGGCACTTTCAACATTAGCCACGGTCAGAGTGGTTGCATTGTCGATCGGGAAAGGAACAAACTTCATACCCGCGGTCTGGCTGAAGGACCAATGAAATCCGTACCACAACGGCGCCGGAATAAGGACCTCATCTCCGGGCTTAAAAAGCGCAAGCGCCAGAAGCTCTAAACCTGCTACTACTCCAGACGCGCAAAATATATCGTCGGAACTGACAGATACATTCCACTGCTGATTAAGGAAGGTTTGCAGGCTTTCCAAATAGTTAGAACGTCCATAAACGGTTGGGAGTGGATATCTAATATTCTCCACCGCCACTGGCCCAAGATCCGCGAAAGCTTTTTCGTTATAGAAATCCAACAACAGAATATTTTCCGCTGTGGACAAATTGACTACGGTCGGATCTACAAACGCTTTAAAAAAGGCCGCCCTTAGATCCGGGCCGACTATTCCCCCGAGTTGTTGTCTGGTGAATTTCATGTTGTGCTCCTGTCTGTGAGAGCGTGGTCGTCTCCCGTTGAGGACGGCAGCTACTCTGCAAGTGAAGGTGATTTCAATTTACTTGGCTAGTTCGGATTGCTCTTCCTGCGATGTTGAGAAGATTGGCCCACGTGAAGACAAACCAGAACTGGCCGTGCAAACAAATGCGTGGTTTGGGGTCACTTTGAGTGAGCGAATGCTGTTTTGCCAATGACTACTTTCTTTTACGATCTCTGCAAAAGCTCTTCAATAATAAAGCTATCCTTGAACTGCCGGCGCACGTGGTTGATGCCTTCATCGTCAGCACTAATCACGGCCTGGCTTGGAGTCTTGTTTTGAACTTTTACACCCGGGACATCATCAAGTTGCTTGATCCAGTCTGGAGAAACGAGTTCACGTTTGTCGCTTTTGACAGCGACAATGTAGGTTCTTTCTGACATATGCATTACTCAAACAATTGGCATGCCGTAACCCTGATAGGGTAACGATAACCCCAGTGGGCGCAGTTTGCTCCCTAACAAACGCCAGGCATGAATAGATCGCTCCCGATTCCTCGGCATCGTTCGATACTGAGGATCTCGGCTCAAAATTATTGCTAAGGCGGCAGCGACACAAGGAGTAGCCATTGATGTACCGCTCATTGCGACATAAGGTGCTCCCTCTGTGGACGTAGCCGGAACTGTTGAAATGATCCCTACGCCCGGAGCCGAAGTTTTGATTTCAAAGCCGAGACTGTTGAAATTTGCCGAAAACAGGCCGGTTACACTATAGCGATCTGCCTGAGTGGGAAAGGTCAGCACATCGAGAACACCAAGAGGAATGGTGTTGGCCATGCCCAACCCCGCGACGCTAACAACATTAGGTTCAGCGGCGGGAAATAGAACCGGCGGCCCTCCCCCATTTCCTCCGGCACAAATCAATAGCGTTCCAGAATCAAACGCGGCATTTATGCGATCAGTCTCTGTCGCCGAACGCATAGGGCCACTCGAGCTGAGGTTGATGATGTCGCACTTTTCATCCTGCGATAATGCGAGAATGGCATTGGCAATGTCGGCATTAGTGGCAAACCCGGTTGGCTCCGGAAGCTTGCCACCGCCCGGATAGATGCGCGCCGCAACCAATTCCGCACCGGGACTTATCCCCTCAAAACCGCCACTGCCCTGAGCCGGGCGCGCACCGATAATTCCGGTTACGTGACTTCCATGTTGTCCGACATCCAACGTCTCGTCGGGTTCGCTCAAATATGCGCCATTTAGAAAAGCTCCGACCTTTTTGACATGCGCCAGAGCCGGGTGCGGTCCAACGCCGGAATCGACTACTCCGACACGGATTCCTTCGCCCAGTTGAGCGTCGCTGCCAGACACTCCAAGAAGACGCTTCCACCATCCCAATGGTCCATTTTTAGGAAGTGCCGGCAAAGACATCTTCATACTTGATCCCGTCACTATGCTGGACGCAGCCCAGGCGCGCGATAAAGGCACAACCGTAATCGTGAACGGTATCCAAACTTGTGGGTCATATGCAAAAACCGCACGTCCCGACGAATCTGTAGACTCGAATGTTGTGGTAACAAAACCACGGAAAGCGACGAAAGACACGGATGCCATGGCCCCGCTGAGAGGCGTCCCTTCACAGGTTGCCGTTAACTCGACGGTGGCGCCAATCCCGGAAGGTAATTGCTCCATTCCGGGGGGACTCGCAGCCGCTGCCGTGAAAAGGGAGGGCCGTCTCGGTTTTAGTTCTTCAACAATGTAATCGTCGGCAAGCTCGGCCTGCTTGGACTCGAACTCCTGCTTCTCGCCTTCGACAATCAACGCACCCAGCTCTGGCGTAGCCTCCGCAGCAGCACTGTCCGCAAATCCCGAAAACTGTGCAGCGACGGCTCTGGTCCGGGCCCGCCTCAGATTCTTTGCGGCAGGCTGTCCCGAGATCCGCGGTGCAATTACAAACTGTGCCATCGTAAAGAACTCCTTCTGCCAACTCTGGAACCTGTTACTAGTCGTTCTCAGATTGGGACAACAATTCCTCAGAATCTTCTTCGGAAAGAGATTCCAATTCGCTCAGCAGCGCTTCCAATTCAGTTTGTTCTTCCTGAGACGCTTGTGTTTGGATGATCTCTATCGCCAATAATTCGATGGTGGGCCGCTCGAAAATCCTATACAGAGGCAGCTCAACACCAAACTCGTCGCGAATTCGCGAAACTACCTGCGTAGCAGTTAAAGAATGACCTCCCAACTCGAAAAAATTGTCGTGAATGGATGCTTTTTCGATCTGAAGCAAGTTGCACCAACAGTCTGCGAGAAACTGTTCGGCCGGGATACGTGGCGCGACATAGGTCAACTCTCTTTCCTTCGCCAACTCCTCTTCTGCCGGCGCCGGCAGTTTAAGACGGTCTATCTTGCCGCTGCCCGTTAAAGGGAAACTGTCAAGTTTCACAAGGTGCGTGGGCACCATGTAGGCAGGCAGCTTGCTCCCTAAATAACTGCGCAATTCTGCTTTCTGGAAACCAGCTTTCTCTTCAAGTACCAGGTAGGCGACTAGCTGGTCGTCACCGTGCTTTGACTGTCGCTTCACGACCACGGCCTCCCTAACGCTGGCATGGCTCTTAAGGACGACCTCCACCTCTCCAGGTTCGATTCGGAATCCTCGCAGTTTGATTTGCTGGTCCATGCGACCCATAAATACCAGCACACCATTGTTATCGAAATGGCACATATCCCCAGTTCGATAAAGCAGTCCAGCGCCTGGTGAAAATGGATTCGTAATAAATTTTTTGCTGGTTTCTTCAGGCAAGTTGAGATAACCGAGGGCCACGGCCACGCCACCTATGTAAAGCTCACCAGGCACCTTCGGTGGAGTAGGCTCCAGATTTTCATCAAGGACGTACAACTGAACATTATCGATTGCTTTTCCGATGGCCGGGTATATCGGAAATTCGGATGCGGGACCCGCCAACGTGTATGCGGAAACAACGTGAGTTTCAGTTGGACCATATTGATTTATGAGGCGAGCTTGGGGCGTCTTTGCAAAGAAGGTCCGAATGTTATCCGTAACCTGAAGCTTATCTCCAGCGACGATGACCTCCTCGAGATTTTCCAATGCCACATCTTTGCTACTTGCTGCATTGGCGAGTTGTTCGAGAGCCACCGGAGGCAGGAACAATCGGCAAACGCGCTGGCTCCTTAAAAAATCCAAAAGCAGTGGACTCTCCCGGCGCACGCTCTCATCGATCAATTGCAGGCAGCCACCCGAGGTCAGAGTTGAGAAGATCTCCTGGCTGGCCACATCAAAATTCAGCGACGCAAATTGCAGAGTGACGGCGCCAGGCTTCGCGCTTGATGCACGCGCCTGCCACTCAATCAGGTTAACAATCGAACGGTGAGGCATGACCACACCCTTCGGACGTCCCGTCGACCCCGAGGTATGAATGACATAGAGAGGCATGTCGGGCGAAAACGCAGTATCCAGATTATCGGAAGCCTGCTGGTTGATTTGTTCAGCTTCACGTTCCAGCAGCACCACCGCTACAGATTCATCCGGAAGCACCCGGTTCTCCGCGGTGCTCACCAGGAGCGGCGCACTGACATCGCTCAAAATAAATCGCAGCCGTTCCGAGGGGTACGTCGGGTCCAAAGGAACATAGGCCGCGCCCGCCTTCACAATACCCAACAGAACGGCAATCTGCTGAACGCTGCGCGGTATACAAAGGCCCACGTTGTCGCCGGGCTTGATTCCTCGTGCGACCAAGTAGCGCGCAATGCGGTTGGCGTAGGCGTTGAGCTGGGCATAAGTTAAGCGCTCACTTACTCGTGCGGAAGGCGGTGAGATAGCAATCGCATCAGGCGTATTCTCACATTGCAGCTCAAATAATTGATGACAGCCCCATGCCGACGAGTAGCTGTAATCCCTGCCTCTGCCATTGTCCAGGCATTGCTGTCTCCTCGCTGCGCTGATCAACGAATAAGATGAAACACTGGCGGCGGGGTCTTTCGAAATGCCATTCAGCAACGCAACAAAATATCCGCTAATGTCTTCTATGGTCGCCGCGGAGAACAGGTCGGTGTTGTATTCGATAGAGCACTGCAGTTTATCGCCTACCTCGGAAACGAATAGAGCGAAATCGAATTTTGCGGTACCCGTATGACCATCGAGATTCTGGGAGATCCCGACGTCTGTTTCCATTCCCCCAATCATCAATTCCTGCAGCGGTGGGATATTCTGCAGCGAGAACAACACCTGTATCAGCGGGCTGTGACTAAGGTCTCGCTTTGGATTCAGTTCAAGGACCAGTTTCTCAAAGGGCATGTCCTGGTTTTCGAAAGCTTCGAGGGTCATCGTTTTGACCTGCGAGAGCAATTCGATGAAGGACATATCGGGTTCCAGACGGGCGCGCAGCACCAGGGTGTTGACGAAGAGGCCAATGAGATTTTCAACCTCGGCGCCTTTGCGTCCCGCAATCGGTGTCCCTACCAAAATATCTTTGTGTGACGTGAGGCGGTATAACAGGACCGCGAAGGCCGAAAACAAGGTCATGAAAAGCGTCGTTTCCTGCCTGCTGGTTATCGCATTGACTTGTGCGACCAACTCCGGGTCAAGATCAAACATGTAGACGTCGCCGTTGAATGTTTGCTTGAGCGGGCGCGGGTAGTCACCAGGGATCTCAAGGACAGTGGTTGCACCGTCCAGTTGCTGAGACCAATATTGCTTGAGGCGATCCAGGCCTTTACCGCTAAGGGTTTCACGCTGCCACACTGCGTAATCGGCATATTGAATCCGCAGCTCAGGTAATGCAGCGGGCCGGCCGCCCAATTCCTCTTGATATAACGCGGACAATTCGCGCTGAAAAACCCCGATAGACCAGCCATCGGAGATAATGTGATGGATCGTCGTGATGATGGTCGTCTGTCGCGCGGAGGCGACCAGCATGATTCGAAACAACGGCGCCTTGCTCAAATCGAACGGCAAACTTACCACTTCAGTACAGATCGCCTGTAGCTTCTCTGCAAACGTCTGCTGGTCTAAACGACTCAGATCTTCCCAGTCAACTTCGACCGAGATCTCCGGATGAATCGCTTGTTTCAGTTTGCCTCCAAACTCGATAAAGCAGGTTCTCAGTGACTCATGGCGCGCGATCAGCCTGTTCACCGCTTTATTGAACGCGCTCCGATGGATCGATCCGTTCACGGTGGCCATGTAGGGAATATTGTAGACCGCCGTGCCGGGTTCAAATCGGTCCAGGAACCAAAGCCGCTCCTGCGAATATGAAGCCGGCGGCGCAAACAGATCCTGATTTCCCGTCGTTTCGATTTTCATAAGTCATCCCTTGCTGTCGAGGCCGCCTGCCCAGTTTCTACTTCGGATACGACACTCGATATTTGTCCCTCGAAACAGCTTTGAGATCCGAGCTTGCTTGTCGATTGTTCACATTCTTCGACTCTGCCGCGATTAGCTGTGCAACTGCGGCTGTACTAGGTTTGCGGAAAAAATCCTGCACTGACAAATCGACAGAAAACTCGTCTTTTATTCGCGCAATGAGCAGCGTCGCCTTCAACGAATTACCGCCCCGTGTGAAAAAGCTCTCGTCGTCATTGATATCGTCCAGTTGCAGGACATCGAGCCAGATACTTTTCAATTGAGTATGTATTTTCTCAGTGGCGACACTGCGCGCATCGTCTTTCGGTTTCTGAGCAGTCAGAAAACGCCTAAGCAAAACATCCCGGTCAATAGCGCCTTCAGGCGTAAGGGGGAATTCGTCCAGCAAAATGAAACGATCCGGAATGAGATCAACGTTGTCGCGAAGCACCAGGAAATCGCGCGCTGTTTCCGCGGACATATGATTCGGTCGAGCAATAACAAAGGCAACAACGAGGTTATCAGCGTCTAGGTCTGCCGGGATGGCGATTACTTCTGCCGCAAGGATATGCTCATGCTGGCAAAGAATTGATTCAATTTTCGTCAACTCCACCCGGCACCCATACTTCATGAAGCGATGATAATTACCCCTTAGCCACGACATTCGCTTCCCGTCCAACAGCATCACGCTTAGTCCGGTATCAACCTCGTTCGAACTGTCCGGCGTCGAAGAAAAAGGGCTTATCTGCAACTCACCTTTTGTGTACCGGGGAGCGGTCTGGCCATCTCTGTTTACGACTCCATGTTTGAACCCCGGAATAGGTTCTGCAATCGCAACTGCTTCGTAATTGGACGGGACGGCATCGTGTTGCAGATGAAAAACAGTGCTCCAAATTTCTAATGAGGGATGCGCGTACAGGCCAGTGGCGCGTGCGTTCGGAAGATACTGCGCCAGCTTATCCGCCAAACCCATACACTGCTTTTCGCCGCTGAGAAAAATATTGCGTGGGCCCCGGAGACCGTTGCCGTCAACAGGCAGAACAGGCAAATGCGCCAGCAGGTTTTGCACGAGCGGCGTTGGCAAATCCCAGACCGTTATGGATGGACGCAGCAACTGCTCGATGAGGAGCGAAGTGTCTTTCAGACTTGACGCATCAGCAATTTCAACGCTGGCACCGGCAACAAGCATGCCCAGGGTATCGTATAGTTGCTCGGAAGATCCCAGACCGGGGGACAGTAAGCAACGGTCATCTGCGCCGATGCCGCAGCGAGTGTTGAGCCACTGAAAAAGACTGACCAACTCGGTGTGACGCACAGAGGTCTTGGACAAATTCTGAGCCTGCCCATGCACCAGCACACAAGCTATGCCGCAGCCATCTTCGTTGTCAGTATCTCGCGTTGACTTAGCCGCCAACTCAATCGGTGAAGCACTCCAAACTCGTTTGATTTCAAGTGGCGCCGCGTCGTCATCGCCGGTGGATCGGGAATACTCGACAGTAAATCCGTACTTAATATTTGCTTCCGATTCTCTAAGCTGCTGAAGGTCGGCTACGTGCTCGGGTTCGCAGATAATGCACTCGCAATCCAGCGTCTTGAGTACATCAGCGAGAGGATCGGTTATCGAAAGCAATTTGACAGGAGCGAAGGCAGCGCCGATTTTCATCACCGCAAGCATGCTTATGACCATCTCGGCGCCCGCGTCCATCAGGATGACGATTGGCTTTCGGATCGCTAATTCCACTTCACGGAGAGCGTCTGCCAACTGATCGGCATGTCGGTTCAACATCTGGTAAGTTGTCACACGGTCGCCTTCAAGAATAGCTACACTCTCGGGGTGCTTTGCTGCCTGAGTCTCAATCAATCGATGAAGAGCGGCGCCTTCGACCTCCACGACTTCTTCCGCGCCATCGGCTTTTCCTGAGTCATTCAAGTCAAGATCGATGATGCGGATCGTCATGGCCGTCAGCCCCTGCCGCAGAGTGGCATTGAGAGACTGGAAAAGGTGGCTAATAGTTTCTTCGTCGTAAAGACGACTATCGAAGCGGAATGTAACGGCCGTATTGTCTTTGGTGGTTTCGAAAACAATCACTATGTCGCATTCACTATCCGGGATCTGCTCGTTGAATCCCGCCATTGACGCTATCATTGGCAGGTGCGTTGGTTTACGCTCCTCGGGCATGTCCGAGAACATTCGTGAAAGAGGATATTGCTGGTACCGGTAGGCACTGGAGAGCAGATCCTTAGTTGTCAACAGCGCCTCTTTAAATGACAACTCCCCATCGAGCGTACTGCTAATCGGCAGCAAATTTATAACTCCGCCTTCGGAAGTCGCCGGACTGAAAATCGTTACCTGCCGTGAGCCGCTATATTTGTGACAACAAATCTGCAGGGCGAGTAGCACCGTAGTGTACGCTAGAAAAGGCTTACCCGTGGTGAGACGCTGTAAAAGAGAATTGACGTCTTCGCTAAAAAATTCCTGAAAAGATGAGAGTTGCTGGTCGCCGTCTTTAGGGCGTGGATGATCCAGCGCGATGTGCCCTTCAAACGACATCGATTCGAGTTTGTCACGCCAATGTTTGCGCGCCTCACTCATCGCCCGATCGTAGATCATTGGTGCCTTTTTCACTCTGTTCCTCGCGTCTGTCAATCAGGTTGCGTAGTAGCGCGGCCTTTTGCAGGCACCAACGCAGCCGGTGCCAGCTTCAATGGAAGGGAGGGAACCTTACTTCGAGCCGCTAAGTCTGGAAGCACCGGGAGGTGATCACTGCGCAGGGTGTGATGTGAGATCACCCTCTATTCCGAAATCAAGCAAATGGCACAATCGATCAGCCGGTCTCGGACCGACTGATCGCACCACTGTTCGACACCACCCACGACGACGGCTTGCGGCAAGGCCTTCAGCTATAGCGGTAACGTAATCTTGTTATGTCCAAAAGAATCTTGTCCACTAACCAACATGGCAGCGTAGTTTTTCAGCGGGAAGACCTCGCCGAAATGGGTAAACTGATCTACGTGGTTGGGATAGACTCTCACATCCGTGGGCACGTACCGAATTGCCAAACCCATCCGCAGCCTGTCTTTGGTGGTATTAGGCTGCGATCCGTGCAAACAGCGAGAGGTGAACATGAAAACCTGCCCTGCCTTCATTTCGAAGTAAAGAGCTTTTGACTCGTCTGGTTGCCAATTGGGATCAATTTTCAATTTCTCGAAGTCATACCCATAAAAACCAGCGCCCGTTCCCTTCTGAGTCGAGGTGGGATCAAAAGGTACATTTCTGTGCTCATCGAAAAACCAGGTGCGATGCGTCTTGGGAATGACTTTGAGACAGCCGGTTTCGTGCATGGCGTCTGTAAAGCCAAACCAAACGGTTAACTCCCACGAGCCCTCATGAGGTTCAGTCGGCACCAGCTTCGAGTCGCCTTCGAAGGCCACAAAACTTTCCGCCTGGTGCCAGGCGGTGGCTTCATCACCGGGATACTTCGGAAACCATTCCGTCCGCCAACACAGAATATTTGGCCCGAGGATCGATTGGACTCTGCGAACGATGTCGGGATGACTGACAATGTCGCTCAGAATTTTGTTGTCCAAATGCCGATCGTAATTCATCTTGTTGTTACCATAAATCGCATTTTTCTTGTCCAGAAGCTGCACTCTCACTTGCTTCCACAGCGCGGCGGCGACCTCTGGTTCGTAAATGGTAAACGGCCCGATGTAGCCGTTCTCATCGAAAAATGCTTTATCGTGTTCGACCGGCATCGTATTGTTTCGCACTATGCTTTGCTCAGATATAGCCATCTTGCACCTCTCCATCTCTTCTCAATTCAGCTAACCGCGGAAGAACCTGTTCACGAGGAATTGCGGCACAACCGCACCTCAGCTATTACAACGGAAGGCCGGCATTGTCTCCCGCGATCGATTTGGATTGCCCGCCCGTGCTGCCTCGAGATCCTTAGCAATCTCTGACAGCGAAGATCGCTCCTCATCGAAAAACAATTGAGGTTCGAGCGCGACTCCAGTTTCTATCTCGATTCGGTTCAGTATGATGTTGAGCGTTAGCGAGTTTCCGCCCACCTCCAGAAACTTGTCCGATAACGACACCTGCTCCAGATGTATGATCTCGGCCCAAAGGGAAGCCAGGTACTTCTCATTTTCCGATTTTGGTTCCTGGTCCTCGGCTGGCGCTGGCTGCTCGGTGAGCTGTATCGAGCCTGGCGTTTCCACTTCCAAGTTTTGCGTCATTACATTACTCCCATCAGTCGATTGTCGTGATGATGTGTTCAGGACTACCGGCCCCCGTCGTCTAAAAGGCGCGAGAGTTCGTTAATCCATTCAAACCGTGTTTGCGCCCGCTACTGCACTGCGGACCAACACATAATCGTCAGCAAGCAGAAGAGCCGCAATCTCCATAATCGTCTTTCGGCCCTGTTCGACAGGCAAACCCATTTGCCCCGAATACTTGCTCACGATCGATGACCAGGGCGTCTCGCCATCGATGAGTTGCAATAAATCGCAGGCTTTTTCATCTAGGGGCGCCACATTTCGACCGAGCAGCCAGGAGCTTGTCGATGAGAAAACCGGTCGCTCTCGATCAAAGGTAATGCCGCGAATCGGTTCCAGGGTATGGCTGTTCCGGTCGATGCGCCAGGTCGATTCAAGTTTGCCATTCACGATCGGTACGTCTTGATCGTTTAACTGATCAGTGCTCCTGAATCCGCCGGTGACGATTTTATCCATACCTGGTGCTCTGGTTATTTTCTCCAGCGGATGGTCGAGATTTTTCATGAACTGGTGGAACAACGGAACCTGCTTCGCGAGCGCCGGATGAGGGTTGCCGGGAATGGTGTTGATGAAAAATGAGAACGCCTGCTTGGCCCCGATATTGTCGTCGAACTTAAGAATGCGCCGCGCCTCCCAAAACAGATCGTTAGGATGGGCGCTGGCATTTCCCGCGTAAAAGTAGTGCAAAAAATCGCGGGTCACTTCATACATCTGTCGGTAATTGTTCGAGTAGAACTTCGCCGCGGCTGCCTCCATATCCGGATTGGCCAGTACCGAGTGAATGCAGACAGAGGCTGAGTATCCGGCGAGCATCGCCAGCGATACACCAGTCGACAGAAGCGGATCCAAAAAAGCTGCGGCATCCCCTGCCAGATAGTATCCGGGCCCTGCCGTTTCATCACACGTGTATGCCCAATCACGAACCGCGTGCATCTTCTCGACACGCTCAGCCTGCGGACCGATCAATTCCTTTAGGTAGGGAGCCTCAGAAAGCGCCTCGTCATAGAAAGCCTCAGTACCCTTTGCTCGTATTTCGTCTTCGAATTCACGACCGGTAACCAGTCCCAGACTGACTTCGCCGAGCCGTTCGCTGTTCATCGGGATAAACCAGAACCACCCTTTCGGGCAGCTTTCAATGATGATGTGATACTTCCGGAAATCCTGCGCTCCTCGCACATTTTTGAAATAACCGTACAGTGCCACCTGACGCATTTGATCATCATAACGGCGTTGCGTTGTAAGCTTGCCGACGATCGAAGCCGAACCACTGGCATCAACTACAAACTTTGCCTGAACCGATTTGACGACGCCGCTATCATTGTCTCGATAGGTCACACCCGTAATCCTGCCATTCTCCCTGATCGAATCGAGAACCGTGGCGTTCATATGCACCTCGGCTCCGCTGCGCTGGGCGTGATCGAGAAGTATCTGATCGAAAACTGAACGTTCGACGTGAAAAGCGAAACTAGCCGGCAGGAAAGGAGTATCCGCAAATCGAATGTCCCAGGGTTCCCTGGTTTTTCCCCATATGAAAGTAGCGCCCGTCTTTTCCACGAATCCGGCGTCCCGGCAGGCCTCAACCAAGCCAAAATCTTCAAGCACGGGCATCATGCTGGGGAGGAGAGATTCTCCAATCCGATGTCTTGGAAAATGACTTCGCTCGAGGAGTAGAGTGCTGTGACCGTGCCGGGCCAGATAGCCCGCAGCAGTACTTCCGGCGGGCCCCCCGCCGACAACAACCGCATCATATTGATCAACCATAATGACTCCGCTACAAAGTGAGACGCGTTTAGTCCATTAGGCTGAGAATCCGGAATGGAGTTCTTCGCAAGGAAACTAACGCGACGTTTATCAAATGAAAGCCCCTGCGTCAAGGGTTTCGTGAGTCTCTCAACTGCTGCATACAGTCTTACTTTGCAAGTAAGAATTGATTGCCTGAAGTGTCGACGATCCGGTACGACAGAACTCGTAGTGATCACCCTTCTCAGCTATGAATTTCGTCGAGCCGGGGATCAAACCACTAACGGCTTCGGAGTTCTCCTGACTTGAATGTTCGTCCAATTGACCCGTCAGGACAAAAGCGCTCTGTCGTATTTCTACCGCGACCTCCAGAGCATTGAAGTCGCGGTAAGCCATATAGTTTTTCGCATATCGGAAAAGGATTTCTTCCTGACTGAATGGAGAGTTAATCTGTTTTTCCAATTCCGACTGTGCTTCTCCTTTACTTGCTTTCGTTATCTCAGCCATCTTCGTAAAGATAAAGCCAGCCTGCTGGCGGCCAGTTGCCACCACGGGAAGAAAAGTATCAATGCTGCGTTGATAGTCCGTCGCCGTGTGACCTCTTCTGAAAAGTTGATATTCACCGTTTACAAGTATTAGATCGGTGAAAACCTCCGGGTATTTCTTCGCCGCGAGTAGCGAGATGCCTGCACCCGAGCAATAGCCGATGAGGCAGCAAGTTTCGATCTGAAACTCCCTCAGGATGCAGATCATGTCCTCTACGTGTTCGACGGGCGCCAGTTTCTCATCCCCCAGAAACTCCTGATCGAGATTTAGTACGTAGCGACTCTCCCAGGTCACGACGTTGAAGTTGGGCTCAAATTCGTCGAAGGCCGCGTCCGCGATGGTGAGCGGCACACCGAACGGAAGCGCAAGCAATAGAGTTGGCTTGTCCTGGTCCAGAGCCGTATGGCGACAGTTCAGGATTGCGCCGCTGCTACCAGGAACCGTACGTTGCGGAAATTTCGTTCGGTCTAATACTCCGCTCGGAAGGGTCATAATCTGATGCCTTTCGACTCCATCTCCATGACACGCCGGAAGGCGCTTTTTGAATCGACGTCGAGTTGTTTCGACACTGTGTCGACGACGCGGGTGCAGCGCTTTATGTTGTTTTCAATCTGCGCCCAGAGGACCTGCGGACGAAGCGTGTTGCCAGATGCTATTTGATGACCAACCAGCGCCGCACTTGCACTGTTCGCCACGACATCCGGTATTACCGTGATTGAGTTGGCATGAAGAGTATGTCTCGCACAGGACAGCAGGGCGAGATTGGCTGCCTCAACCACGAAGGGCGTCTTTATGCGCGCCGCGATATCGCCATCCACCAGATAAGACCCGGCCGCCAGCACGAGCACGTCCGCGCATTGCCCCAGCAATTCGTCGCGGTTGATCACGGAACAGGAATCGGCAAGCTTGTTTTCCGCTAGTATTCCGTTCTCATCCTTTGCGGCTAGCAACATATCGAAGGAAATGCCGTTGGGGTTGATTACCGCCTTCTTGCAATCGCTGACACCCACGATCCTGGCTCCCGCGCGATGCAAATGCCACGCGACGCCGGAGCCGACCACGCCGAATCCTTGGATCAGGACGCTGGCGCCGCTCAAATCGCCACCTAAAGCCTGGTCGATAGACCAGAAGACGCCTTGACCTGTCATATTCTGAATGTAGCCATCAAGGTCGCACATTCGTTCAGGACAGTTTGCCGTGTTAGAACGTTTACGAGCAATCCCCAATTGCGGCATATCTAATGATTTGTAGATCTCGTCGAGCATCCATTGCTTTGCCCCCATATCCTTTCCAAGAATCGTTGTACTCGATAAGAGTTCACGACACTCTTCTGCAAACTGATTAAGAAATTGCTTCAGGCGAGGATCGTCAGGTGAAACGCGCAGGCCCGCCTTGGCGCCGCCCACCGGTGATCCGTGGCCGGCGAGCTTTAAAGACATATTGTCGGCGAGATCGACAACCATATCCTTCGTCACCGACAGATCGATTCGAGTCCCCCCAAACGAGAGTTCTCTGTCGGAGGAGTCGACCACAAGATAAGCTCCGAAGCCGGTGTCGACATCTTCGACCGTTATTTCCTGATAGTTTCGCACAACGATGTCTCTTTCTTATTTCATGACTCTTCCGTCACTAATGGTATCGAGCTACAGAAAAGCAAGAGCTGTTCAATTTCACTAGAGTTACATTCGTCGAACCATTGATAACGGCAACCTTCTTCGTAGGCATTCTTCGTGAGCATACCTAAATTATGAATATCGCAAGATTCGATTCCGGCCAGCGCCTCGCGCAGTTGGACCACACGGGGCGGCGCCAGCGGGCCGGCGAGACCACTGCTCATTCGGCGAACATAGTCGGGCATGAGCATCAGGTAAGCTCCTACTGTTCTTATTTGCCCGGCAACCCTGAGTGCTTCTTCGCCCAGGTGGGTAAACTTCGGCCAACCATTTAATCGATGGTTTGTTATGACTCGAGAGATTCGCTCGTTAACCGAGCCTATGTGAACAGCGTTCAGCTCATTTCCAAATCGCGAACGGCAATGTTCCAGTCGATAGTGCAATATTTGCCGGTAGAAACCCCGACCTCGAAACTGCGGCATGATGTAGCAGCGGCCCAGCACGCAAAAACCACGATGCGGAAAATCTCGAGTTAGGCTATTTGCGACTGCGCTGGCGCCGATCAGGTGCGTTTCGCCATCGCGCTTAAGATAAAAGAAGAAAAGCTTCGTGGGCCGCAATTCGTTTTCCCAGTTGAGCAGTTCCGCCAAAGTTCCATCCGGCCCAAAATTTCTCCAGCTATGCACACAATCTTCGCGTACCAGAGACTCCAGGAGACGGCGCAGATGGTCCGGCTCAATAGTCTCACTGACGACTAGCTCGTCCCGGGCCACGGCTGTTGCCTGATGGAGTTGGGGATTGGAAACAGCGGTTGGGACTTCGGTCTGTAGGTCGGCAATTTTGTTGAGGATGTTTGACACGGTTACTCCTAGCCTGATGCTGACTACAGTTGGAACTCGAATGCCCGATATCCCAAATAGTCGCAAGCTCGTTCCGTCACTTTCTGACAGCCTGCCTGGACCCCGAGATTCATCCAGGCATCTGTAGTGAGAATTCTTCCGTTACCTATCAAATGATGAATAAGAATATTCGATTGCGAGTAAAGCCAGAGTGTTTCCGGAGTGCTTGCTCTCTCAACGTGAGGCAATCTCGGTTGCTCAAACGCTACCACCACCCAATTCGGAAATCTGGATTTCAGCCCGCGCAGCGTCCCGACGAATTTCTCTTCGCTCGCGGCGATCAATTCATGAAAATGCAGCGAATAAATCAACCCCTTCTGGCTGGCATCGACGTCTTTGGACCAGTTCTCCAGGTCGAAATAATCGCTTGCGAGCCAGCGGATGTTGGTTATATTTTTCGCTGACGCGCTCGCTGCATTCCGCTCGATAGTGAGCTTATTTCTGTCCAAACCATAAAGCTGCAGGCGGGGATAACTGTCTGCCAGCCTTTCCAGTAAAACAGTAGTCAGTCCGACTTCGACAACACTGCGAACCTCCAGAGCCTCGATGTGCTCAATCAGGCTCTTCCAAAAATTCATAGCAAGCTTAAAAACGCCGTTCTCGGCGTATTTGCCTTCGCGATGAAAGTCATGGCCGTAACGGCCATCTCCGTTCAACATCCGGCTGAGGTTTTGCCATACTGGCCCATATGCGCCGACGCGAACATCAAACATGTTGATTGATAGTTGCTCGGTATCCGCGCTCATATCGGAAAAACGATCGATAACTTTCCTGCCGAATTCAGACAAGGAATACTTATCGTGCTCGTCTCGCTCCAACAGGTCATCCACTTCAAAGACGTAGTCAAGCAAGGCTTCAGTCGGACCGACTTCAAGCTGCAGGAAATCGGCAATTTGTAGGGCGGTGTGAGCACCGCCTTTGTACAACAGCTCAAATACGCCTGCCTGATTCAGGTGAAACAGGATCTGCGCTTCAACATAAAACGTTGCTCTACGGTGAAACCAGCTGGCCGGCGATTCACCTTGATCTCTTTTGATCGCAGAAGACATCTTTATTTATGCATTGCTGCTTCGTAACAGAGAAACCGCGTTAAGCCGGTGTCAGCCTCACCCATCTGCTGATTGACCCGGTTCAGAATTTGTTTCTTGTCCGTTTTTCCTGACGGTAGCTTGGGAAAATGATCGAACAGAAAATAGAGTGAAGGAACCATGTAATACGGCAGTCCATCTTTAAACACAGACTGCAACTGATTGAAGATTTTCTCGTCGCTCAGCTCTTCGTCGGCTCGGGTAAAACATGCCGCGATAACCTTCCCGAGCGCGGGATGAACTGTAACCACGGGATGGCCTTCCTTAACCGGAGGCGCCGCATCCATTACTCTTTTGATCTCACTCAGATTAATTCTGAATCCTGATAACTTGATTTCTTCATCCGTTCTGCCGATGTAGTCCAGATTTCCATCGGGCAGCCGCTGGCATATATCTCCTGATTTATAGTATCGCTTGCCCTCGATAGTAATAGTCTTCTCTTCTGTTTGGCGTGCGTCATTCCAATATCCTTTCATTACTTGCGGGCCGGCGAGCAGCAACTCCCCTTTCAGACCGGGCTCTGAAATGATTTGCTCTCCATCCAGTAACAACACTTCTGTATCTCTCATCGGTGTGCCAATCGGATAGAATTCGCATCTATTCGGTTCGACTTGATCAATGATGTAAGCGGTACAAATCACCGTGACCTCGGTTGGTCCATAACCATTGACTATCGACAGCCCGGGAACCTTTCGCAGCCATTTTTGCATAGTGTCGACATTAATTATCTCGGCGCCTGTCATTATTCGTACCAACGACGACAGGTCGGCTCGGTGGAATAAACTTCCCTCCGTCATCAAAGTCATCACCGGCCCGACGGCCGTGAAATGCGTGATCCGCTGCTCTGCGATTGTCTGCAGTAGCTTGTTGGCGATCATTGGCCCACAGGACAAGTGTAGGGTGGCGCCGCGATAGAGTGGAAAAAACAGATCCATCACGTGAACATCGAAATAGAGCTCGGAAGTATTCATGCATCTCGAGCTTGCGTCCAATGTCATTACTTCAGCGAGTGCACGGTAGAAAGCAGCGACACTGCCATGCTGGATCAGCACTCCCTTCGGCCGGCCGGTGGAACCCGACGTATAAATGCAATAAGCAACGTCCTCCTGATCAATATGCGGCAACAAAACGCCTTCCCCGCTGAATTGGTAATGTTCCTGAAGATGGTCTTCGTCGAGCAGGACGCCCGGGTCATTGAGGCCGGCTGCTATGGCCTCGTAAAGCGAACGGCTTGACACGATAAATCGAGGAGCTACGTCGTTCAGTATGAATAACAGGCGGTCCTTCGGTAGTTTGCGATCGACGGGCACATAAATGGCTCCGGTTTTCAGGCATCCTAGAATTCCGACAATGAGGGTAGCGCTCTTGGCTGAACAAAAAGCGATCCGGTCACCTTTTTCCACGTGGAGCGACAGCAAGAACGCGGCAAAGTTCGTGCTGAGCAGTTCGAGATCCTGGAAAGTGTATCTTTGCTGACCATCAAGGAGTGCGTCCTTGTCAGGATACAATTCCGCAGGTTCACGTACTATGTTCGCCATATTCATATGACAGAGTCCCTGGCTATCGTATGTTCTTCTCTCGATCGCAAAGCAAGACGTCTATACCAACCGTTCATTCGAAATTGAAATCTCCTTCTATTAGCTGCGCTTGATCTTTCGGGCCAGCTTTTGCCGATCCGTTTTCACTGACTTCTGGCTCGTACACGTCAGCCCCGAGATGTATATCCATCAAGGGTACCAAAGGATCAATGACGATCTGCTCAGCTATCATTTGAAAGTGAGATATCATGGCATCGATGGTCGCGCGGTCGAAGAGATCCGTATTGTATTCAACGCCGCCACTGATGCTCGCCCCGCTCTGCGTGACGGTGAGATTCAAATCAACTTTCGCCGTGTTGGAATGCACAAAGGGAAAGTCGTCTTTAATCATCGTTTCGCCCTCCGCGCGGGGATTGGCTGATTCAATTAAAGATGCATTCTGAAAATTGAATACCACCTGGTACAAGGGCGGATAACCCGGCACTCTTTCAACGTTCAATTCCTCAATGAGCTTCGGAAATGGCAAAGCCTGATGCTCGAATGCATCGAGCGACATGGCTTGAACGTTTTTGACCAGGTCCGCGAAAGTCTGGGTGTCGTGTAACTTGATCCTCAAAATAAGAGTGTTGACGAATATTCCAATGATTGGCTCGAGTTCCGGATTTCCGCGATTAGCGACTGGGGCGCCAACTACGATGTCCTCCTCCCCGGTATATCGATAAAGCAACGTGTAGTAGCACGCCAACAACAACATGAAAAGCGTTACTTCATAACGGCGGCTAAGTGAGATCAGGGCCTCACTCAACTCATCGTTGAATAAGAAGCCGACTACTGTCCCGTTGAACGTCTGATCAGTAGGCCGAGGATAATCGATAGGTAATCTCAGAATATGAGGTGCGCCCGACAACTGATTAGTCCAATAGTTTACCAACTTGGTCAGGCGGAGACCGCGCAGATTAGCCCTCTGCCATTTCGCATAGTCGGAATATTCAACCTGTAGAGGGGCCAGCGGCGTTTCTTGCTTCCCAGCCCGATAAGCTTCGTAGACCGTATTCAGCTCCGAGACAAATACACCCAACGACCACGCGTCGGTGATTATGTGGTGCATGGTTACACTCAGGAGACTGTTAGAGGCGTCCAGCCGGAACAGTTTGTAGCGGACACAGACACCGCTGGTGAGGTCGAATGACTGCTGCACTTCCTGATTTAGCAGTTGGCCCAGAGCAGCGTCCTTTTCGCCGGCCGGCAGCCCGGAAAGGTCCTCAATTGGCAGCTCTACGTCGACTTCGGGTTCGATGATTTGCACTGGCTCATCATCGACCAAGTCGAAGTGGGCACGCAGCATGTCATGGCGCTGTGTAAGTGTGTCGAGTGCCCTTTTTAAGCTGAGTAGATCAAGCGATCCCTGAAATGGAACGTAGAGCGGTATGTTGTAAAGCGGACTACCGGACTGCAACTTATCCATAAACCAGAGTTGTTCCTGGGCATACGAAACAGGAAACGTCCTCGGCGCATGGAAACTACTCTGTAGCAGGGCGCTCACGATCTGCCGTTTCTCAGGCAGGCTCAATCTTGTCACTTCGTTTCTTGAGAGCATTCTCCTATCTCTTGCCGCGGGATCCACCATTAGCCGAGTAAGTATTAATTGATGCAGCCAGGTTGGCCATGCTGATCAGTTGACTGCAATAGTTTCTCAAGTCTGAGGGCGCCATTGTTCCGTTTCCGTTTTTCGACAATAGTTCCTTGACCTGTCGCGCATAGCTCTCAAATATCCGGCTGCCCTGTTCCTGGAGCGTGGCCACCAGATCGCCGGTTTGGTCCGGTGCGGGCAACCTGGACTGCGGATCGTACTGGCTCAGGAACACGCTCTCTAGAGCGGCCCTGGTTCGTGCCAGTTCCAGATATTGTTTGAAGTAGTCCGCATAAAGTGATCCGGAGTTGGCGTCGGACGGCGCTACGCTGGGTTGAGTTTCGATTTTCAATTTGATTCTATCTGGCGTTTGATAATTCCTGGACCACTCAAGCAAAGATTCGGTATCCGCCAGGTGTGCTATCGCGGGGTCGTCGAGGTGTTGCTCAAGGAAGTCGTCTATTTGTTCTTCGGTCAATTCAGCTACCGTCTGCAACAAACGGCGATTTGAGTGCATCAGTATGGCGCTGGTGGTCCGGGATTCGTCCAGCCACGCTTCGTCTTCGAATTCGCTCAGGGCTCTGGCCAAAGTTTTAACTGTCGGGTTCTCAAAAAGCAGCCGGACAGGCACGTTCAAGTGATACTGGCGATTAATGCTATTGATGACTTGGGTAACCAATATTGAATGCCCGCCTAATGCGAAAAAATTATCATTCGTTTCCAAAGCATCAATCTTGAGAAACCTTCGCCAGATATCGAGCAATTCCTTTTCGATGTCGCTTACCGGCTCAATCTGTTGAGAGACTCTGCCGGCTGTTGGCGGCGGTAGGCGTTTGCGATCGAGCTTACCATTCGCCGTCAGCGGCCATTCAGGTATCGTGAGGATAGTGGAGGGAACCATGTAATTCGGCAGCTTCTTCGCCAGGAAAGCTATGACGGCACTGGTGTCGAGGGAGCCTTCGGGATTCTCTAAAACAACGTAGGCAGCCAACCGTTCATCCTGATGACTAAACTGATACACCACGACAGTGGTTTCCGCGATTCCCGGATACTTACATAAATGAAACTCGATTTCTCCGAGCTCGATTCGCAAACCTCTCAGCTTAACTTGCGAATCCATGCGGCCGATATATTCAATGTTACCGTCGCTTCGAAAGCGTGCGAGGTCTCCCGTCTTGTAGAGACGAGCTCCGGGAGTCCGGTTAAATGGGTTCGGGATGAACTTTTCCTGCGTTAACTGAGGCTTGTTAAGATAACCCTCCGCTAGATTGTCTCCGCCAATGTGAAGTTCGCCTGGTACGCCAAGAGGACATGGCTGAAGTTTTTCGTTGAGAATATAGATCTGGGTATTGGCAATAGGCCGGCCTATGGGAACACTAAGGTATTGATCGTGCCATTGGTCGCAATCCCAGTGGGTAACGTCAACAGCGGCTTCCGTTGGTCCATAGAGATTGTGTGCACTTACTGCCGGCAGAGCTTGTAGCGCTCGGCATTGTTCCACGGTCAGCGCTTCTCCGCTACAGATAATTCGAGTCAGGGAATCGCAACTCGTTAGGTCTTCATGCAAAAAAAGCTGGAGCATCGAAGGCACAAAGTGTAAGCAGGTTACCCGTTGCGATTTGATAAGCTCCACCAGATAAGCACTCTCTTTGTGTCTTTCAGGTTCTGCAACTACCAGACAGGCACCTTCTGACAGTGACCAGAAGAACTCCCAAACGGACACATCAAATGTGAATGGGGTTTTCTGTATCACCCGGTCATGTGGTTTTAGCTTGTACTCCTCTTGCATCCATTGAAGACGATTGTTGATTGCGCCGTGTGAAACCATCACGCCCTTTGGTTGACCAGTGGAGCCGGAAGTAAAAAGCACGTAAGCAAGATCGGTTGGACTTAGATTGACGGGCGGCGCCAAACTGTCGTCATGATCCGTTTCGAACGCAAACACATCAAGGGCAATGGGATTGATTTTAGGCATTGAGACCGCGGGCAAACACTTCGACGTAGTCAACACGTGACTAGCGGCGGCATCGTCGAGCATGTATGCAATGCGGTCTTCGGGGCAATCCGGGTCAATCGGCATATATGCGGCACCGGCTTTCAAAATGCCGAACAAGCCAATGATCATCTCCAACGATCGAGGCAAACAGATTCCGACTATGCCCCCGTCGACGCCTTTGCTCCGTAACAAATTTGCGATCACGTTGGCGCGCCGATCGAGTTCTTTATAGGTGAGAGATTCCTTGCGAAATATCACTGCCTTCGAATTCGGTGTTACCTGAGCCCACTTCTCGAACCTGCGATGAAGCGGCAAAATCTCCGCCCATTCGCGGGCGGTGCTATTCCAGTCCTCCAGGATGAGCTTTCGCTCGCTGGGTGAAAGGAAAGAAAAAGTAGCAAGCTGATCATGCGGGTGCTGCAGTACGTGATTGAGGATATTTACGAAATGCGAGGCCATCCGCTCGACGGTATCGGCTGCAAACAAATCGGTGGCATATTCGAATACCGCCGACAATCCGTCTTCCGTATCGGTCATCGCCAGGGTCAAATCGAACTTTGAGAATTTGAAGTCCAGGCTTAAGGAATCCTCGGGTTGGCCATTTGGTTGAGCTGTTTCTGCGACGCTCGATTTCTCGGTCGGCAGATTTTGGAAAGTGAACATCACCTGAAAGAGGGGGTTATGACTAAGACTTCTTTCAGGCTGCAATTCGGACACAAGTTTTTCGAAGGGCAGGTCTTGATGCTCATACGCCGTGAGCGTCGTGTCGCGAACCTGTGCCAGGAGATCGCGAAAGCTCATTTCGGGCCCAAGGGAACTGCAGAGAACGAGCGTGTTGGTAAAGAAACCGATCGCGGTCTCGAACTCTGAGTGATTGCGGTTGGCAATCGGGGTGCCGACAACGATTTTCGGAGTATTTGTATAGCGGAATAACAAAACCTTGAAGACGCTCAACAAAACCATGAACGGAACCACGTGGCATTCACTGCAAAGTGACTTTAGTGTCTGCAAAGACGAGCGCGGCACGTTAAAGGGATACAGAGCGCCTTTGAATGATTGTCTGGCAGGGCGCGGGTAGTCGAACGGAAGTCCCAACACCGAGGGTGCACCCTCTAACTTATTACGCCAATAAGAAAGTAACGACTCGAGCCTTTCTCCCTGAAGTAACTGGCGTTGCCAGCGAGAATAGTCCACATATTGCGTGGGCGACGGCGGCAAACTCGAAACGTCGCCCGAATTAAGGGACTCGTACAGAACTCGAAACTCTTTGTTAAAGATATTGATAGACCAGCCATCGGAGATAATGTGGTGCATAACTACCAACAAAAAATTCTCGTTATGGCCTTGTAAAAACAATCGCACACGTAATAGAGGGCCGGTAGTCAGGTTGAAGGGCACCCAGATTTCGTCCTTTAGCTTCTGCGATAGCGAATTTAATTGCCTGTCATTGCCAGTTAGCTCAATGGTTGAGAAATCCAACGCTTCCTCTACACGATCGGAAATCACCTGGGACGGATTGTCATCCTTGAGAACGAAACGAGTCCGCAAGGAACTATGTCGCCCGACTATTTGTCGCAAGGCTTCTTCAACCAGACTTGGATTGATGGGCCCAGGCCAGGGCAGGATTGACGGCAGGTTGTAGAGGCAACTATCCGGCTCCATTTGCTCGAGGAACCACAATCGCTCCTGAGAGAATGAGAGTGGCGCGTACTTTTGCTTTTCTTCGCTTTTCGTCTCAGATTTTGGCTCTTTCGCCGGTTTGTTCTTTTTGAGCTTCCGTTCGAGCAGAGCCAATTTTGCCGGCGATAGTTGAGCGATACGCTGTGTTGGATCCATATTACTGAAGACACTCCTACCGAAGGGAAACAATGCCCCAACGATGATAGGCCTCACAGGTCGAAGTTATCCGAAAACGCCCGACGCAATCGTTTGTAGTGCTCTGCTCACGGGACCAGGCAATAAATGCTAAGGACCCGACACTGCACCGCTGCGGGTCTGACAGATCGCTACTTAATCCGCCAAAGTTAAAGTTACACTTATGACTTTAGTTTCATCTGTTGAGGCTGAAAAGAATGTTATACGCTATCGCATTCATTGTTTGAGGATCTACCGCTTTAGTACCTGCCCAAGCCTGCTGTAGGTCTGCCAGGTACGTTTGAAAAGCGTCTTGCTGCTGATTGGCAATTTGCTTGAACACATTTCCACGCTCGTCAGCTGCGCCCTTTTCCGCAATGTCCTTCAATTTCGCCTGGGTGTCTTCATAGATGCGCCTGACCTCGTTTTGATAGTCGACTTGCGACTGCGCGCGTGCCAGGTACATTTCTTCCATGCTACCCGAGACCTGCTGTCCCATGTTATCTAGATATTTTTTGCTCGCTTTCATCACCGAATCATAAGCTTCCTGCTCCGCCTTGCGAATTTCATCCTGGAGCGCGAGGTTCGCTTGGGTATGCTCTCTAAAAGCGGACTCCTGAGCCACAAAATTCGCTTGCAGAAACTTTGCGGATGCTTCCTGAAACGGTTTCACGACGTCTTCGAGTTTCGTACCTTGATCTGGTTCCGCAGTTGAGGGCTGATCTGAAGCGGTGTCGACCGGCTTGTTTTTGGGTGCCATCACAATTCCTCCTGCAGCGTAGACTGCCCTTATTGATTGGGGGGTTAGATGCCTGGCTCTATTCTTTCGCTCACATTCGCATTCTGATTAGTTGTATTCACCGTGACCTGGTTCCTGGAACTCAGCAAGTGAGCCCGACAGCATGGCAAAGGTTGAAAGTGGAGTCTAGACAGCTGAGTGAAGGGGTGAAGTGCCTCTCGTTTATGGCTGGTGCGCTGTTGTGAGAGCTGCATTCCGCGCCTTCCAGTTATCTCATAAGCTACTCTCTACTTCTGAGCAGCGCATACCGAAAAATTTCCACACACTCTAAACAAAACAATGTAACCGGAAGTGTTGCCTCTGAGGAAAGCTCGATCATTCCCACTATTTCCCGGGAAGCGTCGCAAGGTTACAAAGCAGTTCAAGGGAGTCGATAAATTATCTTAGGGACGAAAAGATTGCAAGGATTTTAAGTCTTTGTGTCATTGTCCGATAAAACCAGGTTTGCCTCTTTTCCGAGCCGTGAGATAAAGATCCGGGCTGCAGCGAGCTATTAGCCTCGTCACTGTAATTGATGAATGAGAGCTGATGGCTAAATTTGCTGGGAGCGAATCACAATCAATCCTGACCAATATGGAGGTCGACGGTGCATTGCGCATCGAAAGCGCTGGCCTGTCCCTGGCCCCTTTGAGGGGGAAACATAGGCAATATCGGAAATACGGGACAGCTGACAGAGGTAAGTCTTTGGAAAGCAGAAGATTGCGCTATTATAGCGGTCCGATAAAAAGATTGCCCGCTTGGTTCAGTAACAGGGTTCGCGCTCACAACTTCAAGCTTTTCAGCAACTTACAAACGTGATTTTTAATATTGACGGGAACGTTGACGGCAAGTCAGAAACTGCGGTTATTCACCTGTGAATGTCTTCTTCATCCGGTCTGCTATGCGGAGAGTACTGATTCGCAAAGCAGCAACTACTAAAGATCGCAGGTGACTGGTTACAAAGGTTGGCCCTCTACCCCCTCACGCCTAATTCAACCCACATCCTCAGCAACACAATACAGAAAAAAGAGGCGGTTAACGAGTCGGTGATTCACTAGGAAATCTCCAGAAGGAACCGTCGTTAATGAGATTTTTACTTGGCGTCCTCGTTGGTTACACCGTACGAGGTAAACACAAACTGCTTATCAAAGTTTCTTGTGACACTGCTGGTTGTATGCTTTGTGTCGGCTGTCGTGTTGCCAGCAATTGCGCTTGTGGCGCTGAGACTTGACGTCCAACGTGAGCGCCGGTCTAGACCAGTTCAAACTAAGGTGCCAGTCGTCAAAGGACTGACCTATGAAAACGCCGAGAGGAAGCTTCATGCCGCTAACTTGAACATTCGACTGTTGGCGACACGCTACGATTCGGCCCTTCAACCCGGATTGATTGTCGATCAAGTTCCCGCACCTGGAGAGGAAGTAGCTGTCGGCTACTCTGTTGGAGTTACCGTCAGCAAAAAGATTTCGCCGGCCCTGGTCCATAACGCAAAAGCTTGCTGAATTGGACCAGATAAGCCACACGCTGCGTTCTTGGCGTATCCAGCCTCCCTGTCTCTCAATTAGGCGCGACACTACGAATCGTTCGCGCGGACAGTCGGAGGTCTCACGTAGTTACTTCCTCCGAGGTTGCTAACATGAAAAATGTTTTCTCTCTTCGCAAGCGTTCATTCCTCTCCCCTATCTCAACCGGTTATACGTCCCATATCTTGGCTGAGGTTGAATCCTCCAACCAGGGCGAATACAGGTGGGGACACAACATGCTTACCATTGCCGATTGCCGGCGCAGAGTCCAGATCGAATTCTTTTTAGGGACTAAGCGAGAGCGTCGTCGATCCCTCGCCAAGATCAATTTGCTCATTGCCATTCTCACGCGCTTTCGTGACGTGCTCACTAAAGAGATCGCGTTAATCGAGAAAGCAAAAGCTAAATAGGTTCCTGGAAAACAATCGCGGCCCAACTCGCAGATAAAGCTGTCATTCAGGTAACAGCTGGAAGTGAGTTGGGCCGCGATGTCTGGATTTACTCGAGTCAACTGTTCTGCGGGATAAGAAAGAGGACAACTGTGCCAACTACTAAACATGAACTGCTCGATTGGTTGATGGATGTGCCGGAAGATGCCGAAATAGGAACTGATGGAGCCGGACTAGCGCTGCTCGCAATTCTTGGCACCAACGTTCACTTGTTGGAGGTCGGTCACATTCCCAATGCGGACGAGCTCTATGCCGAGGCGATCAATCAGGCAATGATCGAACGACTACGGCGGATTGATGCAGCAGGTGGAGAAACGGAGACAGGAGTAATTATAGTGACATTTCAAGGCTACATCTCAGGCATTCCGAGTCTGTTCTCTACAGACTTCAATACGGCGTTTATATTCAAGAACAGAGAACAGGCGCAAACCTTTATCACAGAGTTTGCAGACGAGCTCCACAATCCGCAGATTCTCGACTGCCCATAATCCGACGAGCGAATAATTTGCACTGTTCCTCTTCCACTAGACGCTCCAGTCATTGACACAAATCAACCTGTTTCGCTGAAAGCTACAAACTATGGGACACTCGCGACCCCGTCCGAAACATCTTGCACAGAAGCTCCTGCAAATCCGACGCAGCTTAGGAGTGTCTCAAGGAGAGTTGGTCAGACTACTCGGTGTTCAAGCTCTGATCGACCATACGACTGTTTCCAAGTACGAACTCGACAAAAACGAACCGCCGCTCGCTATCCTGCTCGCCTATGCTCGCCTCGTAGGAATTCCCGTCGAAAAAATCATTGATGACGAACTCGAACTAACAATTTGATTCCGCAGAATGCCGTCATCGTTTCCAACGCTATCCGGTAACGCACCCGAGCAAAAGGTAAGTACCAAGGTTTTCGTTCAACAAGAAGTACCGACAGAGTCGTGAGCATAAGCAGTGCGTCATCTCTGGACCACTCGTCCGCCCCGGTGTGAGGTCCTAAGTGTGCTATTTGCATTAAGTGCCATCTCAACGCATCGAGACGTTGCTTCTTTGTTCTTGATTCAAGATCAGATCTACTAGGCCTGGTCCAACCAGCCCCCTGATCTTCCTGCTCAATGCCTCGCCATTTTTCAAGAGCTAGCCGAACCGATGTAACGGTTGATTGCCAAGCGTTAGAACCTCCTTGCTCAAAGGCATTTCGCGCGTCAAGTAATGCATTCCATACCGGTGCCCACGGGTCAGACGGACTTCTAGGCAGTGGGACCTCCACTAACACGTTCTCTGCAATTCCCAAATTCCGGATCATTGCTATCCATACTTCCCGGGTATATGAAACTTCGATGTAGCCCATTCGGCTGGAGAAGCTCTGTGGTTCAGTGAGGATCCGGTGATGAGCATATTCCCGAATTCTTTGTTGCTGAAGTTCGGATAACTGGCTCCATCTGGATTCGTCAATTTCTTCGACAGTAGGTAGAAGAAAGCACCAATCACCTCTCAAATTCAACTGAAGTTTGGGAGTCTGTCCCTCTCTAACTTTCTCAATCGAGATCATGTCCTCAAAATTACCGATCCAGGTCAAGTAGCTTTCAATAGAATGATTGTAGGTCTCACGGCTGGAAATTCCCGCCGTCTGCCTTTCGCCAACCACAGTTCCCACACCTAGTAACGATCCATCAAAGTTTTTAGCAAAAACATGGCCACGAAGGTTATCGATCATGAGCATGGGTTCGTTCTGTGACCGCACACGTAAAGTTAGAACGAGTGGCAACCGCAGTTCGAATCCTGAAGCCATGCGTTCAACATGCAAATGCTTGAGGTCTCGTACAATAGTTATCGAACCGAGGCGTCCACGGCTATCTTCGATCACAATATCCTCTGACACGTTCAACTTTCTCCCTTAAGGTTTCGTTTTGATTCTTTTCAACAGCGCCCACTCATACCATTCACGGTTGAGCTTGCTTCAACTCACATAACTATTCAATAACTTCCGCTCCGTGACTTTCGGCGGTCCAAGCAAAGAGTAATACCGGAGCCTTCGCTGCGGAAGCCGTCAAGACATCTGAGGCGGTCTGTCAACTCTTTTTCTGTTTTTGTCGTCAGTACAGGATGCCCCCACTTTGAGCGGCACGATTAGAAGCAGCATGACAGGACGGCGTCATTCGGAAATGACACTCACTGCTGCTACCCAAATTTTTTCTCGCTAAGACGTTTGATCCACTAGTAGCGGTATTAGCTTGGCGATCGGTGAACCACGACGTCGTAAAGCCTCTTGATAAGTTTGTTCGCTATAGGGAACACGCATTTGCCAACAGCGATAGATAATTCGGATCCATCTAAACGCCAGGCTGCGAACGGCAGCCTGATGGCTATTGCCCCGTTCTCGCCGGCGCTTATAGTACGTGCGTGCCCATGGCGATTGGCCGATAGACTGAGCCGCAAATTCGTGAAAACTCTGACGGAGAAATTTCGGACAAGCAAACCGATGATGAACCCAACAAGTTTTGCCGCTGCGTTCCGTTACCGGAGCAATCCCCGAGAGCTGTTGTATTTCTTCTGCTGATTCAAAGCGGTCGCGATCAGCACCAAGCGCTGAGAGCAAACGTGGTGCTAAGACTTCGCCGGCGCCAGGAAAACTGCTGAACAGTTCATAGTCCTCGTGTTTCGCAAACAGTTCTGCGATCTGTTTGTCGAGCTCTTTAATCGACACCATCAACGGACGCAGCTGACTAACGATAGCCTGGACCATGGCTACAGAAGTTGTGATGACAGCTCCGTCAGTGGTCAACGGCTGAGCTGTTGGTATCTGTTGCAGTCGTTTTTCTATGACCGCTACGGTGCGACAATTGTGACTGACATAGAACTGCCGCAGCTTGGCGGTCGGCGTTTTTTGCACTTTAGCCAGGGTCGGCCAGCGCTGTAGAAAATCACAGGCTTGGAACGTGTCTAGCTCGCCAGCCCACTGCAATGCTTGGGGAAAATAGAGTTTCAGCAGGGCTGCTAGCCGATGGGTTAAGGCGGTCCGCATATCCACGAGATCGCGTCGATATTGAACCAACAAGGTGATCGTGCGCGTCAGTTCATCGTCGGGCCGCCAAGCTCGCAATTTACTACGATGGAGCGTCACCAACTCTAGTAGTAAATCACTGTCTGTCGGATCATCTTTGGCGCCGCCAACATTAAAAGCCTCACGATACCTGGCCAGCGCTTTGGGGTTCACTGGAAATAAAACAAAGAACTCATAACTCATTAACGCGTAAATCAAGGCACCGCGCGTTTGTTCCAGTGCCACCGCTACCTGTTGTCCTGCGAATCGTTGCTGCAACTCGTTTACCCATTGCGATAGCACTTCCGGTTTTTGTTCTAACTTGTAACGTTTCACCTCCTGACTATTTGCCTCCCGCAGGCTGACGAAATGTGTTTGATCAGCCCAATCAATGCCGATATATGCCCCGAAGTCTTCCGGCGCGCTTTGTTGCATCGTGATCTTCTCCAACCTTGAATGTGATTGTCGATCAGGAACACGCGGCTTTAGTTCTGCGCAGCCCTTATAGTAGAGTTCTCACGGAACGACATCTGAGTATGCGTTGTCGAACCAAAGCGCGTCGTCCCGCTCGAAGGTCTTGACTGAAGCGTCTGGCGCTGGGGTCTCCTATTCGTAGCGGGACGATGCGTGCTCAACAACATTCTTAGACCAACCAGCTCGTATTACCAAAGTCACAATCTTGAATATTTGGCGCCGACCGTGTTTCGCACGCGCGCGGTAGCCTCCGCTGCGGCGGCCGTCAACGGTCTCGCTTCGCTCGATGGAACTCCGCTCGCTGCGCTCGCTTCGCCGTTGACTGCCGTCCTCGCTCCGGCTGAGCAGTAGACAAGGAGCTAACGCTCCTTAGAATCCACTTTGGATTCTGTTTTTGACACTCGAGACGAGCGCAAAGATTCTGGCAGCCTCCGTCTTGAGCTATAACTTGCGGAAAAGGAAAAACAGAAAAACCAAAGCTGGAAGAACTATAAGGGTCTACGCTACGCTCCGATGAACTCCGCGAACTACAAAACAGTTCGCTACGCCCTTGACTGCTTTCCTCGCTGCGGCTTAAGAGTCAATAAGAGCTGCAATGCAGCTCAGAAGCCAATGCTTTCAGCTCTAAAAAGCATCAGGCCGGTCTGGCCCGACGTTCCTAGAATTGAGAATGCTAAGGTACGACCTGGGGATGGGCCTCCACAGGTAGAGAATTTTGTGCCTACGACTACTTCTGTTTTCCCTCAAAAACTCTGCTAAGAGCGTCTGCCAGGGCGGCTGTGGAAACCGATTAAGGATAACCAAGTAGCTAAAAACTGTCTCACCCTCACCCTGATCATCGAGAATCTTAAAGAGGCGATTCATCTTCTCGAAATCCTTCCTGATAAGTCTTGCCATCGCCTCGCTAATTCCGCTTCTTGCGAACTTCAGTTCAATAGTGATTGCTTCTCCTCCGAAAGCAAATTCCTTACTTGGAAAACGTTGATGGTTTCGGCGCGCATACGCGCAGCTAGAAAATGGATCCAGAACTTTCTTGTCTCGACAGACAGGGATGCTCAGACGTTCCGGTTGTAATATTGTCATATCAGGTCGAATTCGAAGTTTTCGGTTTTGGTCATGCCATGAGAGATCGTGATGGAGACGCGTACCCAAGGTTTTACGGTCTTGAGTAGGAATTGTAATGTGGAATGCGGGCATCGCACCTCGGTGGTCACTTCAAAAGCGGCCATGTGTGGTCACTTCAAAACCGGCCATAGAGAGGCGGCCGGG
>Ga0208338_1000054_pt1 | contig 53581 bp, 54 predicted proteins | sample ForSoiNitrogNN91_FD_187858 | JGI IMG/M metagenome (GOLD analysis project Ga0208338, IMG submission 187858) | Forest soil microbial communities from Browns Valley, California, USA, that are Nitrogen fertilized - NN91 (SPAdes) | ecosystem: Environmental > Terrestrial > Soil > Temperate forest ...
CGCGAGTTTGATGATAACGGTCGCGTTTCTGAGTTTGTATTTACTGGTCGTGGTTGGGGTCACGGCGTCGGGATGTGCCAGGTCGGCGCCTACGGACTCGCGCGCCAGGGTTGGTCCGCTGAGCAGATACTGAAAACTTATTATTCAGGTATCGAGTTGACGAGATTGTATTAGACAGGATTTACAAGATTTTTCAGGATTAACATGTTCATCCTGAAAAATCTTGTAAATCCTGTCTAATGCAATTCTCACGTAACCAAGTCCTCGCCGGCCTCATACTGCTCATTCTCCTCTGGCTGGTTATACTCATTCGCATGTTTGCGATCGTCGGTCCAACCGCGTCAGGCAAAAGCACGCTCGGCATCGAGGTCGCTCTCGAAATCAACGGCGAGATAATCAACTGTGATTCGGTCCAGGTCTACAAAGAGATCGAAATCGCCACCGCCAAAGTCCCGCTCGAAGAGCGCAAAGGCGTCCCACATCACCTGATTGACTTCGTCTCTCCCAACATCAACTACACCGCCGTCGAATGGGCCCGCGAGGCGGGGAAAACGATCGACGAAATCGAAAGTCGCGGGCGCGTCCCATTGCTCGTCGGTGGCACGGGTTTTTACCTCCGCGCCCTCCGACAACCACTCTTCGTCAGTCCACCAACTGACGAATCGCTGCGTCGCCGTCTCAACCAGATCCGCGACCGACATGGCCCGGAACATCTGCACAAACTCCTGCGCCGTATCGATCCACTCGCCGCCGGACAGCTTTACCCGCGTGACTGGCCACGCGTGCAACGTGCGATCGAGGTCTACCTGCAAACGGGACGCTCGATTGTGGACCAGCAGCCCGAACGCCCTGAGCCACACGAAAGCTCGCGCCGTCTGCGTATTTTGGCCCTCAATCCGCCACGTGACGAGCTCTATAAACGCATCAACGAACGCACCGAAGCACACTTTCGCGCGGGTCTGGTTGAGGAAGTGCGCCAGTTGCTGGACCGTGGTTTCTCGCCCGAGTCAAATGCCCTCGGCGCACACGGCTACCGGCGTGTGGTTGAGTATTTGAAGGGCTCAAGAGACCTCGAAAGCGCGCTGGAACAGACTAAACTGGACGTGCGTCACTACGCCAAACGCCAATTGACATGGTTTCGCCATGAAGCTGATGTCGAGTGGTTTGACGGTTTTGGTGAGGAAAACCGCATTTTGCGTTCCGTACTGGAATCTATTTTCGCCGGCTCGCGGTCCAAATAATCATCTTTCTCTCACATCTCCCGTTATCTCTTGTCAGGTAAAGATCCGTGTTGTAATCTCATTGCAACCGCGCGATCTATAATTCCACCCCCAGGTTTCAGCATGTCAGACGGTAAACAGGCACCACAAAATATCCAGGACGCTTTTCTCAACACGGTCCGCCGTGAAAAGGCTTCTGTGATCATTTACCTGACTAACGGCGCTAAGCTAACGGGCCGTATTCGTAGTTTCGACAAGTTTTCGGTCCTACTCGAATCAGGGTCACAGGAACAATTGATTTTCAAACACGCCATCTCGACGATCTCACAGACACGGCGCGCCACGGGCGACCTGCATTCACAAGCGAACGCGGAAACAAACCCGCGTGAAGCCCGTCACGACGTCAACTCGCCTGAGGCGTGACATTCGATTAAACTCTCGCGAGCATTTCACTTGTAGAGGGGACGTGTGCCTGGAACTTTCATAACTTTTGAGGGGATTGACGGCAGTGGGAAGTCGACTCAGTTGCGTTTACTGGGCAATTTCCTGAAGGCCAATGGTTGTGAGGCGCTGCTGACGCGCGAGCCCGGCGGCACTCAGCTCGGACTGCGCTTGCGGGCCGCATTGCTCGACGCTGCAGAGGAAGTCGATCCGTTGACTGAGCTGCTCGTGTTTGCGGCCGACCGCGCTCAGCACGTGCGGCGTATGGTGCTTCCGGCACTCGACGCCGGGAAGCTCGTGATATCGGATCGTTACGCCGATGCGACAGTTGCGTACCAGGGCGCGGGAAGAGGTTTTTCATCTGAGCTGATCTCGCAGATCGTTCAGTTAGCTACAGAAGGTCTGAAACCAGACTTGACCCTGCTTTTCGATTTGACGATTGAAGAGTCGACGAATCGCACCGCGCGGCGTTCGACCGGAAAAACGGCGACACGGATCACGCGCGATCGCCTCGATATCGAGCACGCCGACTTTCACGCACGTGTGCGCGATGCGTACTTGCAGATCGCACTCGCGGAGCCGGAGCGCGTGAAGTTGATCGACACGAGTGGTCCAGTCGAAAAGACGCAGGAGCGTGTGAAAGAGATCATCGTTCCCTATCTGCAAAGCCGCGGCCACTTCGCAATGAACTATGTTTGACGAGCTGACTGGAAACGCCAGAGTCAAAGCGATATTGAAGCGGATGCTGATCTCAGATCGGCTTCCGGGCGCCATGCTGTTCACGGGCGAGGAAGGCATCGGCAAGAAACTCTTTGCACTCGAAATTGCTCGTGTTTTGAACTGTCGCACACCGAAGGATCATGAAGCGTGCGGTGTCTGTTCGTCGTGTGTTCGCATCAGGAAGCTTAATTATCCGACGCGTGACGATGCAGACGAGTGGACGCAGATCATCTGGACAGACTATCCCGATGTTGGACTCGTCGTTGCGCCGAGGCGAGTGCTGCGTGTCGAGCAGATGCGCCAGATCGAGAAGGAAGCAAACTTCCGACCGTTTGAAGGCAAGGCGCGCGTGTTTTTGATCGACGAGGCTGACAAGCTCAACGATGCTTCAGCAAATGCGCTTTTGAAAGTGCTCGAAGAGCCGCCGAAAACGTCGCACTTGATCTTGATCACCGCGCGTCCGGCGATGCTTCTGCCGACGATACTCTCGCGTTGTCAGATGATTCGGTTCTCACCGTTGACGCCGGACGAGATCGCGAGATACCTCATTAAAAACGATATCGATACCAAGACGGCGCGTTTGCGCGCGCGCGCGGCGGGCGGCAGCATGGGCCGCGCACTTTCCGGTGATCTCGTCACGTTTACTTCGCAGCGGAAAGCGATGCTGAAAGTTCTCAACGCGCTCGTGCTGAGCGACGATCGGGCGCAACTGCTACGATCGGCAGAACAATTAAATGAGGCTCAATACAAGGAAGAATTTGAAGAGCGATTGGACGTGCTCGAGACGTTGATTCGCGATGCGTGGATGCTGTCGCTCGGCGTCGACACGTCGCGAATCGTAAATGAAGATCTGTCAGCCGAGTTGAAAGAAGTGGCTCAGAAGCTCGATCCCAGCCGTGCGGGTGATTGGATCTTGCAGATTGAAGATTTACGCGAACAACTGATCGTCAACGTCAATCGCAAAATCACGACTGACTCGCTGTTCCTCGTTATGGCTGGAGATGTAGCGGCAGGCAAAAGGCCGAAGGTCCGTTAGACAGGATTTACAAGATATTTCAGGATTAACATGTAAATCCTGAAATATCTTGTAAATCCTGTCTACTTATGAATCTCAGCCAGTAACTTCTCGGTCTCCATTACGAACGCTTCAACAATATTCTCCCCAGCGACCTTCCGCATCGGCACGCCGTCTTTGAATATCATCCCGACACCACGTCCAAACGTGATCCCGAGCTGCGAGTCGTGCGCTTCACCTGGACCATTCACGGCACAGCCCATGATCGAAAGATGCAGCGGCTCTTCGATATGAGCCAGCCGGCGCTCGATCTCTTCAACAATCCCGACGAAGTTATCAACATCAAGCCGCCCACACGTCGGACACGCAACCACCGTCACGCCACGCGTCCGCAGTCCAAGCGACTTCACGATCTCCCACGCTACACGAACCTCTTCCTGTGGCTCCGCCGCGAGCGAGACACGAATCGTGTCGCCAATCCCTTCGTGCAGCAGAATTCCAAGCCCGATCGACGACTTCACAGTGCCGCTAAACGAAGTCCCGGCTTCTGTGACGCCAAGGTGAAAAGGATAGTCAACCTTTTCGGCAAGGAGCCGATAAGCAGCGACCGTGCGGTGCACGTCGGAAGCTTTCAGCGAGATGATGATGTCAGTGAAGTCGAGATCTTCGAGGATCTGAATGTGTCTGAGCGCTGACTCGACCATCGCCTCGGGCGTCGCCGTCCCATACTTCTTCAGCAGATCTTTTTCCAGCGAGCCGCCATTCACACCGATCCGGATCGGCACTTTCTGCGCCTGCGCCGCACGCACCACTTCACGAACACGCTCGTGTGCGCCGATGTTGCCGGGATTGAGTCGTAGCTTGTCGATGCCCGCTTCGAGGGCCATCAACGCGAGTTTGTAGTGGAAATGAATGTCGGCGACGATCGGAACATCAGGCACTCGTTTCCGGATCTCTTTCAACGCTATCGCGGCGTCGTTGTCCGGAACGGCAAGGCGGACGATCTCGCAACCCGCGCGGACCATCTCCTCGATCTGCGCGACGGTTGCGCCCACGTCCGAAGTGTCAGTCTTTGTCATCGACTGAATCACTACGGGAGCGCCACCACCGATTTGAATATGCTTGACTTGAACTGGTCGCGTTTTGCGCATGAGCTATTTAGCCGGGGCAGAAGCAGCCGGTGGCGGCTTCTCCTCTTGCCGATTGCCTCCAAACGTCTTCAGCAGGTCGTTGCTGATCACGAAAACCATCAGCAGCAGCACCATCACGAATCCTACTTGCTGAATACGATCGCGCACCGCGGAAGAGATCGATAAACCGATGAGAGCGAGCAGTCCCTCGATCAGCATCAGGAAGATTGCGCCGCCGTCGAGCACCGGAATCGGCAGCAGGTTGAAGATACCGAGGTTCAGACTGAGAAATCCGAGCATGCCGAAAACGCCGTCCCAGCCCATCTTCTCAATCGATTTTTGCGTCGCCTGGTAAATGCCGATCGGGCCTGACAACGTGTTACGTACCGAGCGTTGACCAGTGAAGACTTGTCCGAGCGCTTTGCCTGTCAAACGCAGGATTTGGATGTTCTGATTGTAAGCGTACTTCGTCGCCGAGCCGATATTGGCCGCGTGGAGTGGATATATCTCTGTAACGCCGAATCCGAGTCTGCCATCGACGCGCTGCTCATCCGTGGTCAACTGCACTGTCTGGCCGTTGCGTTGAACCGTGATCGGAATGCGCTCGGTGGGGTGATTGCGGACGTATTCCGTCACCTGCGCGGAGCTTCGCACAGCTTCACTGCCGATCGTGATAAAACGATCATTGTCTTTCAGACCAGCCGCTTCGGCCGGTGAGCCGGCCCTCACACCTGAGACAACAACCGGCAGGCCACCGTAATCAGGAATGAAATCCAAAGTACCCGCTGCTTCGCCGTTCTCCATGTGCGTAGTCGGCGTGACTATCAGAGAGACTTCCTGGCCGTTTCGATTCACTACGACAGGCAAAGGACGACCCGGCGAGAGCAGTGCGTCGCCATTGATAACGTCCCAGGTCGGGTTATCTGTCCCATTGAATGAGATGATGCGATCTCCACGCTGGAGACCGGCTTGAAATGCGGCGCCATCTTTTTGAATGTCATAAACAACCGGCGATGGTGTTGCCGGAACGCCATACATGAACGCACCAACAAATGGGATCGCCATTGCGGTGAGGATGTTCATGATGGGACCAGCGAGTGCGACCATGATCCGCTGCCATCTCGGACGCAGGTTGTACATCTCTTTGGGAGGAATGTCCTGAGCGCTTTCACCTTCGAGAGGCGCGTTTGAATCATCGCCGCCGAGCTTCACATAACCGCCGAGAGGAATGGCTGAGACACGGTAGTCTGTATGTCCCCACTTCTTGCCGAACAATCGCGGGCCAAAGCCGACGGAAAACGTTTCCACACGGATTTTAAAGAGTTTGGCAACGATGAAATGGCCGAATTCGTGGAGGACAACAGCGGAGCCGAGGATGAAGATAAATCCCAGCGCGTAAATTAGATAAGTCATTCAGGGCCTTCTCGTTAAAGTCTTAGGTCAAATAACCACAGTTAGACTCGACCATTTCGAGCCGGGTTGCAACGAAAATGAGTTTGCCACAAAAAGGCGCAAAAGGCACAGAAAGAATTCATGAAAACATTTGTGCATTTTGTGCTTCTTTGTGGCTAATTGCGGCGCTGGCGGCGTGGCGTGCGTGGTGATCTGCTTCGAGAATGGTTTCGATGTCTTTTGCAGGCTGATTTACGTGATCGTTCATCACGGTTTCGATTACCTGCGGGATTTCAGTCAAACGAATTCGCCCGTTCAAAAAAGCGCTGACTGCCTCTTCATTTGCGGCGTTCATGGCCGCGGGTAGCGTCCCGCCTTCAGTTAGCGCGCGGTAAGCGAGTTTGATACACGGAAAACGTTCGAGATCGGGCGCTTCGAAGTGAAGTCCCGAGACTGCGGTCAGATCCAGTGGGGGAAGTTGACATGAATGACGCTCGGGATAGGTGAGCGCGTATTGAATCGCGTGACGCATGTCCGTGACGCCCATTTGCGCGATCACAGAGCCGTCGACCATCTCGATCATCGAGTGCACCACTGACTCGGGATGCACGACGATGTCGATCTCGTCTGGTCCGAAGTCAAACAGCCAGCGCGCTTCGATCACTTCGAGACCTTTATTCATGAGGGTGGCTGAGTCGATCGTGATCTTTGCACCCATGTTCCACGTCGGATGCTGCATCGCTTCTGCCACAGTCGCATGTTCCATCTCGACTCTGTTCTTCGTGCGAAATGGTCCACCTGAGGCAGTCAGGATGATTCGCCGCACTTCTTCGCGTCGCTCGCCTCGTAGACACTGGTGCAGAGCATTGTGCTCGGAGTCGACTGGCAACAATTCCGCTCCTGACTTTCGCGCTGCTTCGGTCATCAGCTCGCCCGCCATCACGAGGGTTTCTTTGTTAGCGAGCGCGACGCGTTTTCCCAACTCAAGCGCTTTTAGCGTGGGCACAAAACCGATTGCGCCGACTATTGCTGAGATAACGCAGTCCGCCTGCGGGTGTGTGGCGACTTCGATCAGTCCGGCTTCGCCAATGACAATGCGTGGCAAGTCCACGTCGCGTGCGAAGAGCATCGCCCGCAGATCATGTGCGGCAGTTTCGTTGTCAACTGAAACTACTTCGGGCAGGTGCGTCGCGATCTGATCCGCGAGACGCTCGACGTTTGTGCCGGCTGCGAGCGCGACTACGCGCATGTGTCTCGTAGACAACGACTCGATAACGCGCAGACTATTGCAACCGATGGATCCGGTCGAGCCAAGGATCGCAACTCCGGTGGTGTTCGTTAATGACTCAATCATGCAACCAAGCGGGGGATTATTATTTTCGAATCGTAGGGGTCGAGTAGATGGACAGTCAGGCCTGACGAATTAACGTAGCTCGCTCGGATAACGCTCCATTCTCTGTTGCGCAGCAATAGTTCGACGTTCGCGTTAACAGTCTGACGTTCACCGATCACTTTCAGATACAAAATTGCTGAGCCTGAATCGCCGTTCTGAAGAGCGATACTGCCGCTGACGAAGTTACCAAAGTCTTTTACCGGGCCGATGTCTGCCTGTAGCTTCTCGTTACTGCGCAGATAATCTCTCGCGCGCGACGCCGCTTCGCTGTTGCCGACCGAGTACAGGGCAAACCCGACAATCGCTCCCACAAAACAGACGACGAGAAATCCAAGCACGAGGACCACGCCGCCAATAATCAGTAGGATTTTTTTCCTCGTCATCAGCTTTCTTCTAAGCGTCAGCTTTGGAAGTAGAAGCGTGCAAAATAGTAGATGAGTGGTGCATTGAAGAGCAAGCTATCGAGACGATCGAGTATGCCGCCATGACCGGGAAGTATGTTGGCGGCGTCTTTTGAGCCGGAGCCGCGTTTGAGTGCGCTTTCCGCGAGATCCCCGAGGATTCCGAGTAAAGCCATGATCGCGGCGAGTGGAAGCATGTATTTGAGTGGAAGGTCTCGAAAGAACCAGAAGTGTGCGAGTGCAGCCATCGCAAGCGCGGCGACGATGCCACCGACGGCGCCTTCCCATGTCTTGCCGGGACTGATTGATGGTGCAAGTTTGCGTTTGCCAATCGCGCGGCCGGTGTAATAAGCGCCTGCGTCTGAACCCATCAGTACGAGAAAGAAGAACGATAACAAGTGTGCCGAGAGTGGTTGTGGGAAGCCGGTGCGCAGGGCGACGAGATGACTGCCGAGCAGCGGGATATACAACACACCAAGCAACGTCGATCCAACCGACGGGATCATTTTTTCAAACGGCGCGCCACGCAGTGTCACAGCGATCAACGTTCCGATCGTAACAGCAAGAATCACAAACAGCACGAGAAACACGTTCGCCGGATCATTCTGTAGCGGAATCGTGATCAACGCCGCTCCGGCAAGATAGCCCGCCCCGACCTCCGGCTGCAGCTTGAGTTTCTTTGCGAGCAGGTAAAACTCCCAAAGCGCCAGCACCATCGCCGCCGCCGCGAGCAACACAAACACCCACCATAAAGAAGCAATAAGAATTGAAGCGATCAGGAAAGGTAAAACAACGACGGCGGTTAAGATTCGTTTCATTCAGTTATGTTTTGCTGACCACTAACTTCAATCCCCCAAATCGGCGATCGCGGCGTTGGTAATCAACGACGGCTTCGAGCAGGTGGACGCGGCGGAAGTCGGGCCAGAGGGTTTCGGTGACGTAGATCTCGCTGTAGGCGCTTTGCCAAAGTAGGAAATTTGAGATTCGCAGCTCGCCACTCGTACGCACGAGTAAATCGAGCTCGGGGAGATTGCGCGTGTAGAGCTCGTTCGCGATTCGTTCTTCAGTTAACTGATCGGGACGACTGCCTTCGTCCAGTAATCGTCTGACTGCAGCGCGCGTGGCGTCGACGATCTCTGCGCGTCCGCCGTAGTTCAACGCCACAGACAAGACCATGCCCTTGTTTCTGGCAGTCTGTTCGGTGGCGCGCTGGATTTCTTTGCGAACGTTTTCAGCGAGCGCGCCGATACGTCCGATAGTCTGGAACCTGATGTTCTGCCGATCGATCTCTTCGAGCTCGAGTCGAATGTAGCGACGCAACATGCGCATTAACGCGTCAACTTCCAAACGAGGCCGCTTCCAGTTTTCTGTCGAGAACGCGTACAGGGTCAACGCGCCAAGACCGAGCCGCGCGCCTGTGTCGACTGCGGCGCGCACGGCCTCCACACCCGCTTTATGACCCGCGACGCGTGGCTGACTGCGCTGGGCCGCCCAACGTCCGTTGCCATCCATGATGATCGCGACGTGACGTGGCAAACGATCCCAAGCCAATGCCGCGAGCAGCGACTCTTCTCGCGTTCCTTTTTGGATTATTCCGGTGAAATCAGAAAGCATAAATGAGGCATTGTTGACTCTATGAGGGTTGCTGTCAATTGATCATTCAAAGAAATTTCTCATGCAAAGTCCAGAGAGCGGGGGCAAGCCCCTCTTCCTGACTTGTTCGAGCCCGGGACGCGCCCAAAGGAGGAACAAGTCAGGAAGAGGGGCTTGCCCCCGCTGTTTGGTCATAGTGCACCGAAAGTAAGGTCAGCCCACATGCCGGAGCCGTAACAGCCGCGGTTGGACGAACGCCGGTTTGGAGCGCTTCGGCAACCGCATCACGCTCCAGCTCACCGCGCCCGACTGCCATCAGCGTCCCCGCCATCGCTCGCACCATGTAACGCAAAAACCCGTTCGCACTCACGCGAATCTCGATCAACGAGTCAGGGCGCTCGCTGATCTCAACGCGCGTCACAGTCCGAACACGATCTTCAACATCTGACTGCGCTGCCGAGAACGCGGTCCAATCATGCTCACCACAAAACAACTCACCTACGGCTTTCATACGCTCGCGATCGAGCCCGCGTGCTTCATGATGCGCGTAGCGCCACCAGAACGGCGAGATCACTGGACCATTCACGATCCGGTACACGTAAGTCTTTCCGAGTGCTGAATAGCGCGCATGAAAGTCATCGGCAACAGCTTCACACGACAACACGCGCACATCTCTGCCAACGTTGCCATTGATCGCAGCGCGTAGCTTCGTAGCTGTGATCTCGCGTTGAATCTCAACACTCGCGACTTGCCCTTCAGCATGAACACCCGCATCAGTGCGGCCCGATCCATGTACGTTGACGCTGCGTCCATCGATCAGCGACAGCGCGTGAGTTAACTCACCCTGAACAGTCCTGCGACCTTCTTGAATCTGCCAGCCGTGGAAGTCAGTCCCATCGTACTGAAGAAGCAATTTGTAGTTCATAACCTTTATCCACAGATTACACAGAATCAATCAGTGTAATCTGTGGATAAGCTTTCTGCGTGCGGCTGCCGGGCTTCACTACTGGCTCACCGAGTTTGCACGCATCGCACATCGCAGACTCAACCGACAACACTCTCAACGACGCAAGCGACGTCAGCGGAACACCGACATCCGCACTGCCACCCGAACGATCGATGATCGAAGCCGCACCAACAACATCAGCCCCCGCTTTACGCACCGCATCAATCGTCTCGCGAGTTGATCCACCAGTCGTGATCACGTCTTCAACAATCAGAGTCTTCTCACCCGGCGCGATCGTGAAACCGCGACGCAGCGTCATCTGACCCGCTTCACGCTCGGTCCAAACAAACCTCGCTCCCAGCGCGCGCGCCACCTCGTGTCCGATCACAATCCCACCAATCGCCGGCGACGCAACCAACCCAATCCCCTGCCCCTGAAACTTCTCCGCAAGCGCGCGTCCGAACGACTCAGCGCGCTCGGGAAACTGAAGCACGAGCGCACACTGCAAATAGACTGTGCTATGCAAGCCGCTCGAGAGTTGAAAGTGGCCCTCCAGCAACGCGCCGGTCGCTCTGAATTGATCGATGACTTGTTCAGCGTTCAAGTTCTTACCTCGCAGAGTATGTGCGTGCTACAATCCTGAGCGAATGCCGCCTTATTCGAATTTAGTTTCCGATTCTACACTCGTCCAGGACACAATCGACCTCTTAACTTGTTCGGGCGGACGCGCCGCTGCATCGGAGATCGTCGACGCGGTCTTCAAACTCTCTCACATCGACGACGAGCTTGCCGGTCTACTCGTCGCAGACCTGATCAGAAACGATCGACGCTTCAAGATCATCGAGAACAACACCGTCGAGCTACTCGAAGATGACAGTCATTTGCGACTCTTGAAAGATCTCGACTTCGTGGTCGTCGACGTCGAAGCCACCGGCGCCAAGACGCCGCCGAATCGACTCATCGAGCTCGGGGCTTATCGAATTCGCGGCGGCCGCATCGTCGATAAGTTTGTGTCACTCGTCAATCCCGAGATCCCGATTCCGCGTTTTGTCGCGACGCTAACCGGTATTTCAAACGACATGGTCAAGGACGCGCCGGTGTTTGCGGATGTCGTGCCGAAGTGGCTCGACTTCGTGAGCGAAGCGGTCCTGGTGGCCCATAACGCACCCTTCGATACGAGTTTTCTCAATCACGAGATCTCGCGCATTTATCCCGGACATCGCATGGTCAACCCGCATCTCTGCACGGTCAGACTTTCGCGACGCGCAATGCCGGACCTCTCAAATCACCGGTTGGAAACAATCGCGAGTCATTTCTCGATTCCGATCGCGAGCCGTCATCGGGCCGGCAGCGATGCACTCGCAACTGCCGAAATCTTTATTCTCTTACTAACCGAGCTGGAAGAAACTCACGGGATCAAAGATCTTGGCGCTGCGAGAAGGTTTCAATTTCCGGAATTGACCACGAATCTTCACTGATAATCCGGCACGATCTCCGGCTTTTTAAGTTTCTGTTTTAACAATAAAAAGATCACGATCGCGATGATCAGCCCCAGTGCGATCCATGGATAGTACTTCGCAAGGATCTCTTTCGCCTGCGCTCCATATCGCACCGCGAAATAACCTTCAAGCAAAAACCTGAAACCTCGTCCCACGATGATCGCGAGCATGAACCGCAACAAGCTAAACCGGAACACACCTGCAGAAACAACAAATACCTTGAACGGAAACGGCGGCGGCATCCACGTTGCGGCCAGTACCGCGAACATGTCGTAGCGCTCGATCCAGTTCTTGACCCGGTTTCGTTTGGCTTCAGAAAACCGGTTGAGCGCGCGTGCCCCGGCGCGTCGTGAAATCAGGTAAAGGATCAAACAACCGAGCGCCGATCCGGCCGTCGCCATAAACGCGTAAAGCAACATCCAGCTCGGATTCGTCGCCGACAACAACAGCATCAACGCATCGGCGCTGCTCGGCAACGGTACGAACGTCGAGTCGAGCAATGCGACCATGAACAAACCAAACGCGCCATACGTGATCAGGTATTCAGAAAGGCGTGTAAGCCACTTCACCGGATGGAGACCAAATTTCAATTAGGCGATCCTTTCACTCTGAAACTTCGTCGGCCGTAACATCAACGGGGGCGCGCATGCCCCGACGCTGCCGAACGATGAAGTAAATAATCAATCCAATCAACACCAACGTACCGACAATACTAACTATCACGAGCCCGTTGTCTTTCATAAACAACAGCACGCGACGGCCATAGTAAACAGCAAGTATGCCTTCGATGTAATAGCGCAGCGAACGCGCAATCATCACTGTCAGCAAAAACTTCCAGCGTGGATACTCGAGGGCGCCCGCAGTCGCGACAAATATCTTGAACGGCAAGGGCGGCGGAAGGATTGCTGGAATCGCGATCGCGAAAAAACCAAACCGCTCGTACGCGTGCTCGACTCGCTGGATACTTTGCAGTGGAAAGCGCTTCCGCAGCACTGCCTGGCCGCCGCGGCGAACGATCGTGTACAGAAGAGCGCAACCGACCACGCTTCCCATCGCGGCGAAGAGAGGAAAGTAGAACACCGCCGTCGGATGCTTGAAACACCGTCCGACAACGAGGTAATCGTTGATCTCGGGAAGCGATAAGAGCGAGGAATCGAGCGCGCCGATAACGATCATCGCCGGCGCCGCGAGATAAATCGGCAGGCCAATGACGTTTACTTCCAACCACCGGGCAATCGCTGCTAACCAGTCGTACATGCGGCGGTTATGAAAGCATAGATGCCCCTCGAAACAGAAATCCGCGCGTTAATCCGCGTCCTACTTTACCGGGGCAAAAATATTAGGCGTGTCGTAAGTAACACCGACCGTGAAGCCGGAGTTTGGACTGAAGCTGGTGAGACCTTTGATACCCGCGAAGTCGAACCGCAAACCCGACGCGCGGATTTGCATTCCGAGTCGCGCTTCACCCTGCGACTCAGTGCCGAGTGGGCCATTGCCCGGGCGCGTGTTGGCGCGTCCGTTAACCTCGCCGGCAATCGCGAACTGTTTGTTGATGTGAAAGATTCCGGCGACGCCGTAAGTCAAAACGTCGTTCTGAGTAAACAACACGGTCGGCGCAGTCAGAATCGCGATGCCGAGATTGCCGAACGTATTGAAGCGTCCGTCAGGTCCAAACTTCTTGCCGACGAGAATCGATCCGAACGCGTTCGTTGCATTTAATCCGATGCCGCGCGCTTCGTTCGAGTTCGGGAGCTGCACGCCAAATCGAAAGCCCAGCGATGGACCACGACGCGTTTCGTTGCGCAGTTTGAATTTGGCTGCCAGCGTGAAGTCGCCTGTGTCGTTGGTGGAGTTAGCGCCGGGAGCGAGGTCCAAAGGGATTGCTGAAGGACCACGAGAGTTGATGCTGACGTAATTTTGCGCGACGCCTTCGATCTGAAACTCGACGTTGGGACCCATGCCGAAACTAATACCGATAACACCGCCGCGCGTCAGATCACCCCTGATGCCTGAAACGGTGTACTTCGCGCCCTGCATGAAATCGATGCCTGCTTCGATGCGGACGGTGCCGGGTGGGATGATGTCGACGTCTTCCGTGATGAGAGGGCGCTGCTGCGCGGTGGCAGTGGCAGAGCCCGAGATCAGCAGAGCAACAATAAGTAGGAGACGCCTCATCGACGAGGGATTCTAAGACAGGATCACAGGATTCACAAGATTTACATGAAAAATCCTGCTAATCTTGCAAACCCTGTCAACAGGTCTCGTATTCTGCGCGCCGAAAGGAAACTATCTATGCGACGTTTCGCCGTCCTCTTGTTGGTATTTTTTTCTCTTCTGATCATCCCCGGCACATTAGCTCAACAAAACGCAGTTCAGATACAGGGCATCAAGGACCGCGTCACGATCCGCCGCGACGAGCGTGGTATCCCTTACGTCGAAGCACAGAACGACGAGGATCTTTACTTCGGACAGGGTTACGCCACCGCACAGGATCGTCTCTGGCAGATGGATCTCTTCCGTCGCACTGCGCGCGGCGAGTTGGCGGAAGTACTCGGCGCCGGGCCAAACAACGTCGCGCTCGAACAGGACAAACTGCATCGCACTTACGGTTTCGCACAGGAGGCCGAAGCAGAAGCCGCCGGCGCTTCGCCGCGCACACGCATGATGTTGGAAGCATATGCACGTGGCGTGAACGCGTATGCAGCTTCACTCGATCCGAAGTCCATGCCGCCCGAGTTTCAGATCCTGCAATACGGTTTTCGTCCCTGGACGCCGGCCGACACGTGCGTCGTCGTCAAAATATTCGCCGAAGCACTTTCCGACACGTGGCGCCTCGACATCATGCGCCAGGCGCTCACTGTTTTGCCCGCTGATAAGCGCGCCGAGCTGTTGCCCGAATTCTCGCCGATAGATGTGCTCGTTGTTGGCAAAGATACACCTCAATCGAAAAGCAAAACAGCGCAACTAAAACGCGCGCCAGTTTCAAATGAGGCACTCGTCAGACTCGCTTACAACCAGGAGATCGCGGCCGCAGCTCTCGATCGCATCGGCTTTGGCACTGACGCACTCGCTGCGAGTAACAACTGGGTCGTGAGCGGCAGTCACACCGTCACCGGCAAACCACTGCTCGCCAACGATCCGCACCTGCGCCCGACAGCGCCTTCGATCTGGCACCTCGTCCACCTGAGCTCGCCCGGCGTGCGCGTTGCGGGTGTGGCTACGGCGGGTTTGCCGGGCGTCATCATCGGTCACAACGATCGAATCGCGTGGGGATTCACGAATGTTGGTCCGGATGTTCAGGATGTGTACGTTGAGAAGTTTAATCCCGACAATCCGAAGCAATACCAAACGCCGAGCGGTTGGCAGGATGCGGTTATCCGTCACGAACAGATCAAAGTGAGGAAGTCTTTCGGCAGCTCTGAAGTCGACACTGTGACGCACGACGTGAAGGTGACACGACATGGTCCAATCATCTTCGAAGGTGACGGCAAGCGTTATGCATTGCGCTGGACGGCGCTCGATCCGGCGAAGAACAACCCCGAGAGTACTTTCGTCGTCAATCGCGCGGGTAACTGGAAAGAGTTCAATACAGCGCTCGAGTCGTTTACCGCGCCGACGCAGAATATTGTTTACTCTGATGTAGATGGGCACATCGGTTATCACGCCGCGGGCGTGGTGCCGATCAGGAAATCGGGCGATGGAAGCGTGCCGTACGATGGTTCGACTGACGCGGGCGAGTGGACCAGTTACATTCCCGTTTCAAAGTTGCCCACGCTTTACGATCCGCCTTCGGGAATCATCGTCACCGCCAACCAGCGCATCGTCGGTACTGACTATCCATACTTTCTCACGCACTCGTGGGCGCAGCCTTATCGCGCGCGCCGGATAGTCGATCTGCTCACTGAAAAACCAAAGCTTTCGGCCGAAGATTTCCGTCGCATCCAGGGCGACGTTTACACGAGCGCGGGCGTGTTGTTTGCTAAAGAAGTAGTCAAGTTGTTGCGACCGAAGTTGACGCCGGCAGACGAGAAGCTGAAGGCGCATCTCGATGCGTTCGAAAAGTGGGACGGACGAGTTAGCGCCGAATCCGCGATGGTGCCGCTCATCGCCTACGTGCGTATCGCTTTTCGCTCAAGGATTCTCACCGGCGCGTTGGGCCAGGAGCTGGTGCAAAACTATCAGTGGAACAACTTCGATACGACTCTCGATCGTGTGATCAAAGAGCAGCCGGCGTCCTGGCTGCCCAAAGAATATGCAAGCTACGGCGACTTGATGCGCGCGAGTTATGACGAGGCGATTACTATGCTCACTAAAAATCTGGGCGCTGATGAGAGCAAGTGGACCTGGGGCGACCTCGCGAAAGTACGGTTTCCGCATCCGCTGGGTGGCGCGCCTTTGATTGGCGCACAATTCACGGTTCCGCCGTTTCCACAAAACGGGACCGGGGGATTCCTCGGCGCTACGGTAAATGTCGGAGCGGCGGTGTCGATGCGATTGATCGCGGATCCGAGTGATTGGGATAAGACGCAACATGGGATTGCGCTCGGTGAATCAGGCTTGCCGAAGAATCCGCACTGGAGCGATCAGCTTGCTGACTGGCGTGCCGTGACGCCACGTGAGTTTCCGTTTACCGCTGCGGCTGTTTCAAAGGCTACGAAGGAGACGCTTGTCCTTGAGCCAGCGAAGTGAGTGGCGCGTATTCTGCGCGGTTGAGCTGCCGGATGTGATTCGGGCGCGGTTGGAAGATCATATTTCGAGGTTGCGGAAAGAAGTTCCCGAGGCGGCAGCGAGTTGGAGTCGTGTCAAGAATATTCATCTCACGCTGAAGTTCTTTGGGAACGTTGAGGTGAAGTTGATTGAGAGGATCTCCGAGGCTGCGGAGCGGGTGGCGAAACAGTTCTCGACGTTTCAGATCGGTGTTGGTGAGACGGGTGTGTTTCCGAGGCCGAATCGTCCGCAGGTGCTCTGGATCGGTGTCAGCGATCCGTCAGGTCAGTTGAGTGCTTTGCAGGAGAGGTTTGAAAATGAGTGCGCGGCGGAAGGATTTGCACAAGAGGATCGCGCGTATCGTCCTCACTTAACGATCGCGCGACTCCGCAAACCCGAAGGCGCGCGACAACTCGTGGATGCTCATTTGCAAATGAAGTTCGAGACGATCGAAGTTGAGCTGAAAGAGCTCGTCGTCTTTCGTAGCGAGCTCAGCCCTAAGGGCTCGAAGTACACCGTGATTTCTGCCGCGGATCTTCGCAGATAAACGGGGCTTACCGCGGCAGCTCGCGCGGGCGCGGTGGTGGCGGTGGTGCCTGATCGTCCTTTTCGCCAGTCTGCGAGAACACTTCCTTGATCGCACCCACACTCGATAGCATGGCCGAAGCCTCGACCGGCATGAAGATCACCTTCGAATTATTGCTCCGCGTCATGTCGCGCAAGCTCTCGATGTATCGCACCGTGATCAGATACTGACCCGGATCGCCGCTGGGAATCGACTGAGCAATTCGCGTCAACGCCTCCGACTCAGCTTCAGCATTACGCAGTCGCGCCTGCGCTGCACCTTCAGCCGCGAGTATCGCCGACTGCTTTTCACCTTCAGCACGTGTTACCGCTGCCTGCTTTTCACCTTCCGCGCGCGTGATTGCCGCCTGCCGGTCGCCCTCGGCCTGCAACACGAGCGCGCGGCGGTTGCGCTCAGCAGTCATCTGTTTCTCCATCGTGATGCGCACATCTTCCGGCGGATTGATGTTCTTCACGTCGACGCGCGTAACCTTCACGCCCCACTTGTCAGTCGCCTCGTCGAGGATTATGCGTAGTTTGGAGTTGATCTGATCACGCTGTGAAAGTGTGTGATCGAGGTCCATGTCGCCCATCACCGCGCGCATGCCGGTAATGGTCAACTGCACGATACCGCCAACCAGATCGTTCATTTCGTAGACGGCTTTTATCGGATCGGTGATTTGCCAGTACACCACTGAATCGACATGAATCGTCACGTTGTCGCGCGTGATGACCGGCTGTGGCGGAAGATCGATGTATTGCTCGCGTAAGTCGATAGATGTCAGGCCCGGCCGCGTATTCGTCCAGTAGACCGCGCGCGGCTTGTCGATGAAGGGCCACAGAATGTTTAGACCGCTGTTTGCGACCTGATGAAACCTACCAAGACGCTCAACCAGCATGACCGTCGCCTGCGGCACGATTCTGATCGTTTTCACGCCAATCACCAGCAAAACGATCGCGATGAACCCGAAAAACATGAAGGCCAGAAGTGTTGCTACTGGTTCCATTTAGTCATACTCCTGTCCACAGATTACACAGATTCCGCAGATTATAGATCGGAATCTGTGTAATCTGTGGATAAAGCTTGCTGAACGATCTCTGCGGCAGCCAGAATCGTCTCTTCCGCGAACGGCAGGCCTGCGATCTGCACGCCGATTGGTAGCCCATCATTCGATCTCCCGGCTGGTACAGTCACCACGGGCAGGTTGAAGACACTGAATGTCTGCGCGTAGCTAAAAGCCTTAAACGTCCCAAAAGTACTGCCATTGACTGTCACTTTTAGCGTGTCATGTGGATAGGCCGGCGTGGCGCCGACTGGCGCGATGATGAGCGGCGTCGTCTCCATCCACTGGACCAGCTCTTCACGTAGACGATCGCGCTCCATCCAGCCCGCGATGTATTCATCTAGTGGCGGTGCAGGCGTGTGGTCCGCGGTGCCGAGCCGCCAACTCACAAAAGATCCGCCCTCGTTCTCACGACCTTGATACAAGCCGCGCAGTTGTACGACAGACGCGCGCGAAAACACTTTAACCCACAGCTCGTTCCCACGCTCAACATGCGGCGGTCTCTGCTCTTCAACTTTCAAACCTGCATCACTCAACGCCGTTGCCGCTGCCGCAACTGCACGAGCCGTCTCTTCAGTTACAGGCGCGACTCCGTCATCCGTGTACCACGCGACACGAACACCGCGTAGATCATGCGACTTTCTTTCAAATGGATCTTTGCTAAGTGCGGCGAACATTAGTCGCAAGTCAGCGGCCGTGCGGGCCAGTGGTCCAATCACAGCTCCGAGCGAGTAGGGACCAATACTCGGTGGAAACTGCAACTCACCCGGAACACGCCCCGTCGTCGGCTTCAAACCACAGACGCCACAGAAATGAGCCGGGATTCTTACCGATCCGGCGAGATCGCTGCCGAGTCCACCGGGCGACATGTACGTCGCGATCGCCACCGCTTCGCCGCCACTCGATCCGCCGGGCGTCAGATCCCCATTCAACGGATGATTCGTGCGGCCAAACACGGGATTGTCAGCCGTGTAGTCCATCGCCATCTCGGCGGCGTTACTTTTCCCAAGGATGATCGCACCGGCTGCTTTCAGTCGCGCTACCGCCGGAGCATCTGTTTGCGGAACGTAATCCATGCGCATCTTCGAGCCGCTCGTCGTACGTAAACCCGCCGTCTCGATCGTGTCTTTGATCGTCACCGGCACACCGTGCAACATACCATTGGCGGCTCCTCGCATCACCGCGATTTCCGCCTCACGAGCGCGTTCGATCGCATCAGGCGCGAGTGTGACAATCGCATTCAGCTCCGGATTCAACTGTGCAATCCGCTCGAGATGCGCCTCGACAACCTCAACCGGCGACACCTCTCGCTTCCTGATCATCGCCGCAATGGTCCCTAAACTCTCTTTGATCAAATCCGCGTTCTTCATCCGTCTAATCCGTGTTTTGCATTTCCTGCACTTCCCAATATAATTCAATTTGCTTTATTCAGACCCAATCAACCTGCCCCATCGTGCTCTCAGCAAAGGAGTGAATTCTTGGCTATTCGTTTGAGCAGGACCTTCGTCTTGCGCAAGCTACACCAGCTTTCCGGTATCGTTCCACTCGGACTTTTCCTTTTAGAACACTTTTACACCAATTCAAAGGCGTTGACGGGTGCGAACGACTTTAACAAGTCCGTGGTCGATCTACAGTCGATCCCGTACATCCTCTTCGTCGAGATTGGCGGTATCTTTATTCCGCTGATCTACCACGCCGTGTACGGTCTGGTGATCACAATGGAAGCGCGGCCTAACAACCTCGCGTATCCGTACTCGCGCAACTGGTTTTACCTGATCCAGCGAATCACCGGGGTCATTCTCTTCTTTTTTATCACTTTTCACGTGCTCAACTTCCGCTTCGGCCTGATACCCGGACTGAATACAGAATCCGTGGCGCATCATGCCGATCGGGCCTTTGAAATCGTGGCGCGTGAGTTTCGCATGATTCCGATCTTTCTGATTTACATGATCGGTATCACCGCAACTGTCTGGCATCTCGCCAACGGCCTCTGGTTGTTTATGGTCGATTGGGGCATCACGATTGGTGAGCGCGCGCAGCGTTTGACCGGATATGCGTGCATCGCGTTTGGCGTGGTGCTGCTGCTGGTCGGCATCAACGCCGCAGTGGCATTCATCCGTCCCGGCGGACTGTTAGGAGGAATTATTTATTAATGGCCAGTAACGGATTGAAAATCGCGATTGTCGGAGGTGGACTGGCGGGCCTCGCGGCCGCCATGAAAATCGCGGAGGCCGGCCATGCTGTCGATCTGTTTTCCGTCGTGCCCGTGAAGCGCTCGCATTCAGTGTGCGCGCAGGGCGGCATCAACGGCGCCGTCAACACCAAAGGCGAAGGTGATTCGACGTGGGAACATTTCGACGACACTGTTTACGGCGGCGACTTTCTTACAGACCAACCACCCGCGAAAGCGATGTGCGAGATGGCGCCGTCGATCATCTACCTGTTCGATCGCATGGGTGTTCCCTTCTCTCGCACTCCTGAAGGACTGCTCGACTTCCGCCGCTTCGGTGGCACTAAACATCATCGCACCGCATTCGCCGGAGCCTCGACCGGTCAACAGTTGCTCTACGCGCTCGACGAACAGGTCCGTCGTTACGAAGTAAACGGCAAAGTCAGAAAGTTTGAGCACTGGGAGATGATGTCGCTAGTGCTCGACGAGCATCAGGTTTGTCGCGGATTGATCGCGATGGACTTGCAGACGCTCGAGTTGAAAGCGTTTCCGGCTGACGCCGTGATCATGGCGACCGGTGGTCCGGGTCTCATCTTCGGCAAGTCGACGAATTCGATGGTCTGCACCGGCAGCGCGGTCTCGGCCTGTTACCAGCAGGGCGCGAGATATGCGAACGGCGAGTTTATCCAGGTCCATCCCACCTCGATTCCGGGCGAAGACAAGTTGCGACTGATGTCTGAGTCGGCGCGCGGTGAAGGCGGGCGCGTTTGGGTGCCGCGTAAGGAAGGCGACGTTCGTCCGCCGTCTACGATTCCCGAGAATGAGCGTTGGTATTTCCTGGAAGATAAGTATCCCGCTTACGGCAATCTCGTCCCGCGCGACATCGCCACGCGTGAGATTTTCCAGGTGTGTATCGAGGGCAAGGGTGTCGGTGGTCAGAACCAGGTTTATCTCGACCTGACGCATATTCCCGCGGAAACTCTCGATCGAAAACTCGGCGCGATTCTCGAGATTTACGAGATGTTTGTCGGCGACGATCCGCGTCACGTGCCGATGCGAATCTTTCCGGGCGTGCACTATTCGATGGGTGGGCTCTGGGTTGATTACAACCAGCGTACGAACATTCCCGGACTGCTCGCGGCTGGTGAATGCGATTTCTCGATTCACGGTGCGAATCGTCTCGGCGCGAATTCCCTCGTGAGCTGCGTGTACGGGGGGTTTATCGCGGCGCCGGCTGCGATCGAGTATGCGAAGAATGTGGAGCGCAACGGCGCCGATGGCTCGCGTGTCTACGATCAGGAGTTGAAAATGCAACAGGAGATCAACGACAAGTTGATCAAGCAGAGTGGTACTGAGAACCAGTACGTGTTGCACCAGGAGATGGGCAAGTGGATGACGGACAACGTCACGGTTGTTCGTTACAACGACAAGCTCAAAGCGACTGATAACAAGTTGCTGGAGCTGATGGATCGTTACAAGCACATCTCGATCAACGATTCGAATCTTTGGGCCACGATGGCGCTGCCGCACGCGCGTCATCTCGCCAACATGCTCGAGCTGGCACGCGTGATTACGCTCGGCGCGTTGAATCGCAACGAGTCGCGAGGCGCGCACTACAAACCCGAGTTTCCGGACCGTGACGATGAGAATTTCCTGAAGACGACGATCGCGGAATACTCCGGCGAAGGTCCGGTCTTCTCGTACGAGCCGGTCGATATCTCTTTGATAAAGCCGCGCAAACGCGACTACAGCAAGGCGAAGAAAAATTAAATGTCAGCAAAACCGTCACCAAAAACAGTCGAGATACACATTCGGCGGCGCGCCAATCCCGATTCACCGCAGTACTGGGAGCAGTTTGAGATTCCGTATCGCCCAAATCTCAACATCATCTCGTGCCTGATGGAGATCCAGAAGAATCCCGTGACCAAAGCAGGGGAGCGCACTACGCCGCCAGTCTGGCAGATGAACTGTCTCGAGCAGGTGTGCGGCATCTGCACGATGGTGATTAACGGGCGTGTGCGACAGTCGTGCTCCGCTTTGATAGACAATCTCGAGCAGCCGATCAAGCTCGAGCCGATGTCGAAGTTTCCGAACGTTCGCGATCTCGTTGTCGATCGTTCGCAGATGTTCGATCACCTGCGTCGTGTGCATGCGTGGGTTGAGTTGGATGGAACTCACGATCTCGGGCCGGGACCGCGCATGGACCAGGACGACGTGCAGGAGCGTTATGCTTACTCGCGTTGCATGACTTGCGGGTGTTGTCTTGAGGCTTGTCCGCAGTATGAGGGCAACAACTACATCGGACCACAGGCGATCGCGCAGGTGCGTCTATTCAACATGCACCCGAGCGGCGCGATGAACCGCACGGAGCGACTCGAAGGAATCATGGGCGAAGATGGAATTACGAACTGCGGCAACGCGCAAAACTGCGTGAAGGCTTGCCCGATGAATATTCCGTTGACGAGAGCGATCTACGAAGAGAACCGTGAGACGGTGATCCACGGGTTGTTAGGCTGGCTCAAGGGCTAAAGGAAGAGTTCACGCAAAGACGCAAAGACGCAAAGATCGCAAAGACGCAAAGGCGGGTCGAATTCTTCAGGCATTTGACCCGCCTTTGCGTCTTTGCGATCTTTGCGTCTTTGCGTGAACCGCTTTTTCTTAAATCCCGAGCACGTCAACCAGCTCCTGCACCGCTGACGCACTCTTCTGCAACGCAATCCGCTCTTCCGCCGTCAAGTTGATCTCGATGATCTGCTCCAACCCGCGCGCCCCGAGTTTGCACGGCACACCAACGTAGAGCCCGTTGATCCCATACTCACCTTCGAGATACGCCGCGCACGGAAGAATCTTCTTCTTATCCTTCAAGATCGACTCAGTCATCTCAACAGCCGCCGCCGACGGCGCGTAGTACGCCGATCCAGTCTTCAACAACGCCACGATCTCCGCACCGCCACCCGCGGTTCGCTTCACGATCGCATCGATCTGGTCCTTCGACAGCAACTCCGTAATCGGAATGCCCGCGCACGTCGAGAAGCGCGGCAACGGTACCATCGTGTCGCCGTGTCCACCGAGCACAAACGCTGTCACATTCTCTACCGAAACATCGAGCGCCTCTGCGAGGAAGCAACGCATGCGAGCGGAGTCGAGCACGCCGGCCATTCCGATCACGCGATGCTTCGGAAATCCCGATCGTTTCAACGCCACCTGGCACATCGCGTCGAGCGGATTCGAGACGATGATCAGAATCGAGTTCGGCGAGCGCCTGACGACTTCGTCCACGACTTTCGAAACGATGTCGGCATTTGTCTTGAGTAGATCGTCGCGGCTCATACCCGGCTTACGAGCAAGACCGGCAGTGATGATCACAACATCGGAGTTGTCGGTATCGTCGTACGTGTTTGCGCCAATCATACGCACGTCGAAACCCTCGACGGGTGCGGCTTCTGCCAGGTCCAATGCCTTGCCCTGCGGCACTCCCTCTACGATATCCACGAGCACGACGTCGCCGAGCTCCTTCGACGCCAGCCAATGTGCAGCAGTCGCGCCGACATTACCTGCGCCCACAACCGTAATCTTCTTTCGCGCACCCATTTGCTTAATTCCTTTGATTTAAATGTAGGATTTGAAACGCGCGAGTTTACAAGTCGGTCGAGAGGGTGTCAAATCTACTTATGAGCGATGTCGATCCAGATAATCCGTTTCCGGAGCCGGTGGAGATCGAGATCACTGACGTCTTCGATCTGCACACGATCCCGCCGCGCGATGTGAACCTAGTCGTCGAAGAGTACCTGCGACTTGCACACGAGAAGCGGTTCCGAGCGGTGAGGATAATTCACGGCAAAGGCATCGGCGTGCAACGTGAGATGGTCCGCTCAATCCTCGCGCGCACTTCATTCGTCCTTGACTGGACCGACGCCCCACCGGAAGCCGGCGGCCTCGGCGCGACGATTGTCAGACTGGCTACTGAGCGACGAAGTTATACTGAATGACACCTACGACTTTCACGGGCTCGCCTTTGTATTTAATCGGTGTAAAGCGCGCTTTCCGCGCCGCGTTAACCGCTGTGGCCTGTAGCAGTGGGTGACCACTTATAGCCGCCGCTGCAATCACGCTGCCATCGGTGTCGACAAGCACTCTTACCTCTACAGTGCCTTGCGCATGGGCTGCTCTGGCAATCGGCGGATACGCTGGTGCCGGTAATTCGATAGCGTGAGCAGACTCAACTCCTTCAGTGACCGGGGCGCCCTCACCACAATCCATGAGGCAAGTGCCCATAACCTTCTCGCCATGTTCTCTTGCTTCATCCACAGCTCGATCGACTGCATTTTTCGGGTGCTCGGTTTCAGTCGAGGGCTTCTGGGCAGGCGGCGTGTCCTGTGCGAACACGTTGACACCCGTCAAACAAATCAGGAGGGACGCTAATAAAAATAGTTTTCGCATTTGAGGTTCCTTTTTCAGTGATACGTTTTATTTAGCTTGATTACTGAAGACGAACGCGAATCTCTTTCCGATATACATTCGTTGCAACGACTGGCTCAATCTCCACGCGCCGGCGTCAACTACAAAATGGGCCATTGTGGCGCCGAGAATCGCTCCGATAACGAAGTCGACAATCCTCATTAGAGTCGCGTGAGCTGAAATGAGTTCCACCGTTTTCAGATCCGCGGCTCGATAAAAAACAAAACCGGCGATGAGTGTCAGAAGTAACAGTTTTACTGCGTTGCCGATCTGTAAGCGCTGCGACGATGCTTGTGGATCGAGATTGAGCGAGACGATGGACATGAACAGTATGTATTGCACACCGTGCGCGATGGCGTAGCTTAAAAATCCGATGTTTACGTTCGTAGAGAGAAACACCGGCAGGAAGAAACAGACGAGCGTGAAGTAGAAGATTGTCACGAGCGGCGTCGTGCGTTTCAGGTTTTGAGCGTAGACCAGAACGCTCGCGACTAACACCAGCACAAACGCGACCGTGCCCGCCCAGTAAAACTTATCAAATAGTCCATGCAGATAGCCTGGTGCAACGCCGGAGCCGAGAATCTTGAACGTACCGATGATTCCACACCACGTGCCGAGATCGATTACGAGCTTCTCATACTTCGACGGCGCGCTTCCTCGCTGCGCGATGGAGACGAACGAGTAAATACCGAGATTCTGTCGTCCGTAATGAAAAGCCTGCCACGACCAGTACAGCAGCAGTATGTAAGCCTGGACCAACGTGTTTGCGAATGCGAATAAGAGTCCTGTGGCAACAGTCAACACGATCGGGAAATAGATATATCTCGCCTTGTGCTTGCGAATGATCTCGGAAAAATCTTTGTCTATGTAAAAGAAGAGCGTAGCAGGCACATGCGCGGTACCGAGAAACAGCAACAGCGTGCGCGTCCCCGCATAACCAAACATCGCCCCTTCCAGCCTCGAGCTCAAAAGAAAGAACGCCATCGGCAGCCACGTGCACAATAGCAGCGAGACCAGGAACACAGGCCTAACATGATTGGCCCACGCCGCCGGCCTCACCCGACCAGCGTCAAGATCACTAACGGCTATTGAAACCGACTGCTCGCTCATTTTGAACATTACATATGGTAGCGGCTACTGATTGTCAATCTTCAAGAGCAACCTTGGTTCTGTGATAAACTTCGAATCAGGTGACGTTATGGCAAGACCAGCAACAACTCTAGAGCAAGTAGCTGAACAGGCGATGGCCCTACCGAGCGAATCGCGTGCGCAACTCGCAGATCTTCTTGTCGAAAGCCTGGACGGAGAGGAGCTTGGGCGAATTGAGCAACTGTGGCTCGTCGAGGCGAAACGACGCCGAGATGAGGTCCGTTCAGGGACTGTTGATACCGTCCCAGGTGAAGAGGCCCTGCGCCAGGTACGAAACTCGCTCGGCGGATGAGATATGAGTTTCACCCTTCCGCTTTGGAGGAATACCGTGAAGCTGCCCTCTGGTATGCTGAACGCGACGCGCAGGTTGCACGGAAGTTCGTTGCCTCAGTAGAAGAAGCAATCGCACGGATCGTCGAAGCGCCGCACCGTTGGCATATAGTTGAAGAAGATGTTCGTCGTTGCCTCACACGCGTTTTCCCGTTTGGGATTCTCTACACAATCGAAGTCGATTTCTTGCTGATCGTTGCCGTCATGCACTTCAGCCGCGCGCCTGGTTATTGGAAATCACGAATCGCAGAGCGCTAGATCCAGACGTCATTCTGTGCGGTTCTGTCACTGGTCTCGTGTCCAGTGTTAATGACACCGCGCGGTTCGATGAGCAGCAGTTTAACCTCACCGTCGGCAAACGGTTTGTGCTCAACTCCCCTCGGCACCACAAACATCTCACCGGCGGAGAGATCGACGGAGCCGTCTCTGAAGTCGATGCGGAGCTTACCTTCGAGAACGATGAACGTCTCGTCGGTGTCCTTGTGGTCATGCCAGATGAAGTCGCCTTCGATGCGTGCGACCTTGAATTGATAGTCGTTCATCTCAGCGACAACCTTGGGCTGCCATTGTTCGGTAAACAGAGAAAACTTCTGCTGAAAATTAATCGGCTTACGGTTCATTTTTTAAGCTCTTCTTTGAAATTCGTCTGACTGCCCCAAAGGTGCGCTATAATCGGCCCCAGCGAAAAGCGAGCGATACCATACCGCTCGCAAACCTCAGTCACAGTAATCCAATAAAGTCTAAGCCCCGCTTTAACCACATCTGGTCATGAACTCGAAAAATCCGAAGCCACCCAAATCAGCACCCTCAAAAATGGCGCCGCCAGCGTTTCGCCCGCAACCAACACCCAAAGTGCTGCAAAGAAAAACGGTCGCGCCGCCAGTCTATCGCCCCAAAACTAAGCAGACCGTACAACCTAAGACGTCGCTCCGTGGCAATCAAGTGGTCCAACGGGCACTGGGCGGCGGCGCCGGTGCACCAGGAGGAGGCGCACCTGGCTTTAATTGGGCAGCGAGACTAAGAGCGACAATACCACTAGCACAGCTAGCCGCTCAGTTTGCCGCACAGCAAGCGGCTGAGCAACAAGCGGCGGCGCAAAGAGCGGCCGAGCAAGCAGCAGCGGCTGCAGCAGCAGCGGCTCAAGCAGCCGCGCAGGCATTGGCAGATCGCCAGGCAAATGCACCACTGGGTAACGTCGTTTTGCGAGGCTCTTGTAGCAACCACTACAACGACGGCTGGGGTGCGCGCTACGGAATAACAGCTAATGCAACCCTGCAAGCAAGAGTAAGGGCCGAGTGGGTTCATGGAGAAAACCATGATGGAAGCACCTGTAGCTTCGATCTGGGAACCTACACGGTTGGAGGACACAGCAGTAGTTGTTCTGTGCTTTACCGAAAGGTATGGCAAAACGCTTCGACCACCTGGGACGCAGATGTTTGGCATTGCGGCCCTAATACCAGGGCAGGATAGAAATGGTGCCCCCGGCGCGATTCCAACGCGCGACCTCTCGCTTAGGAGGCGAGCGCTCTATGCAGCTGAGCTACGGGAGCACGAGTGAGGAAATCGTATCATGTATCCGGTGAAGATTAAGATTGGTACTTGATCAAAGAACGCACATCATAACCTGCAAGCTTCTCACGGCCGGGCAGGAATTCAAGCTCCACCACAAACACCAGCCCCACCACAGTTCCACCAAGCTGCTCGACCAGATCGACAACAGCGCGCGCAGTGCCGCCGGTAGCAAGCAGATCGTCCGCGATGATCACGCGATGTCCGTCACCAATCGCGTCGCGATGAATCTGCAGAGTGTCCTGACCGTACTCGAGATCGTAAGAGATCTCGGCACACGCTGCCGGCAGCTTCCGCGGCTTGCGAACGGGAACAAATCCTGCGCCGAGGTGATACGCCAGCGCCGGCGCGAAAATAAATCCACGCGCTTCGATCCCGATCACTGAATCAACCTTCTCGCCTTCAAACTCCGATGCCAGTGCGTCGACCGTGTTGCGCAAACCTTCGGGATGCTTCAACAGCGTCGTGATGTCATAAAAATTGATGCCGGGCTTGGGAAAGTCCGGCACTTCGCGAATCAAAGATTTTAAATGGTCCATCGTCTCAGTTATCTCTCAATCCTAAACGCAGAATAAGTGCCGGTCGGCTCCAGAACTATCTCCTCAACCTGATCGACTACGGCCCACTGTGGCCCCGTCGCAAGATCGTGTTTGAAATCTTCAACGCTGTTTGCCGGGCCTTCCGCAAACGCCTCAACACTACCATCAGCACAGTTGCGCACGTAACCAACAACCTGATGTCGCGCCGCCGCTCGTTGCGCAAAGAAACGATACCCGACTCCCTGAACCTCGCCTTTGATAAAAAACTTTCTTGCTACTTGCACCTGAAAAGCTCGCCCTCTTTTCCCTTCTCCAACGTGAACGTTTCTTCGTCTGAATCGCTGATCTTGAGATTGAGCGTCATCGTGTTGCCCTTGATCGATCCAGTGTAAGTCGCCGGATGATCATTCGGAGTCTCGTCAGCACGAGTCGGTCCGCCGCGTAGCATACGATGGGTACCACGCAGGTTGAAATTGCCATCACCATCGACCACGAGCGGTCCCTTGATCACGCCCGAAGCACAGTCGTATTCAATCGTCGCCGACTTCGCGCCGACCTTCATATTGATGTGCTCTCCGCCCCAGTTTCCCGTGGGAATGCTCTGCATTTTTCCTGCCTCCGCGATGACGAAACACACCGCCAACAAAACAAGAACGACGACAAGAATGTGATACTTCTTAAACATAGCGTTCGCATTGTAGGCGTGGAGAAACTTTCTGACAAATCCCGCGTAGTACGCTACACTGCGGGTGAGAACGACCTTTCATCCAAATCTGCGTAGCTCATGTCAGTTTTTCGGGTAACTTGATCTCCGTATCAAGCCCTGGTCTGTATTTCTATCGCTTCAAGTGAGGATTCCCAAAATATGCGACGCTTACTCGTGACGTGCCTATCGATGCTCCTGCTGATAGCCAACGTCTCCTCTGTCAATCGCGCTCAAGCTAAACCGCTCAACATCCCTGTCGTCTATTACAAACTTCCGAACGGCCTGAAGGTCGTGATCTCAGAAGATCACAACGCACCAGTCGTGACGGTCGCTGTCTATTACAACGTCGGCTTCCGTCTCGAACCCAAGGGCCGCACCGGCTTCGCACATCTTTTCGAACACATGATGTTTCAGGGTTCCGCGAACGTGAAGAAGTTTGAGCATGCGAAGTTTGTCGAGGCCAATGGCGGTAGTTTGAACGGCCATACGGATTTTGATTACACAAACTACTACCAGACGATGCCCAGCAATCGCGTGGAGCTCGGGATCTGGCTTGAATCCGATCGCATGCGCTCGCTCGATATCAGCGAGGAGAACCTCAAGAACCAGCAGGCAGTCGTGAGCGAAGAAGTGCGCGTAAACGTGCTGAACCAGCCTTACCAGTTCTTCGAGTGGATCAGCCTTTGGGAGAATGCATTCACAAACTGGAACAACTCACACAACGGTTACGGAGACCTCGCGGAGATCAGCGCAGCCACGATCGCAGACGTTCGCAACTTCTTCAAAACTTACTACGCGCCAAACAATGCCGTGTTAACGGTGGTCGGCGATGTTGACGTGAACGATGTAAAGAAGATGGTCGAGAAACACTTTGCCGGCATTCCCAGCCAGCCGATGCCGGCACGCGCCGATCTGACCGAGCCGCCGCAAACAAAAGAGAAAAGAGTCGCGCAGACTGACAAGCTCGCAAACCTGCCCGCACTCGCTATCGGTTATCACCTGCCGCCGCAAAACTCGCCTGACTTTCCGGCGATGGCCCTCCTGGTCCGAATCCTTCAGGTCGGCGAAAGCTCGCGCTGGTACCAGCGTCTCGTGAAAGAGAAAGAGCTGACACTCGATCTCTCAGGCGGGCTCAACTACTTCGGTAACGAGTTTGACTATACCGGTCCGATGATCATGACCACGCGCACGACGTATAAGCCTGGCCACACCGCGGACGAGGTCATAAAAGAGCTGGATGCGGTGATCGCTGACATCACGTCGAAAGGCATAACTGAGAAAGAGCTGGCAGACGCGAAGGTCAGTTACCGTTCGAACTTTTACGATCAGCTCGAAGGCAGCATGGGTAAAGCACACTTGCTGTCAGCGTTGGCTATCTTCCGTGACGATCCGCAGCAGATCAACTCGTTGTTGACGCCGTTTGAGAACGTCACCGCCGCACAGGTCAAAGCTGCGGCCGCGAAGTATCTCGTGGCGACGAATCGCACGGTGATCGATCGCGTTCCCGAAGCAAAGGCTAGTAACGCGGATAAACGCGGATTGTAAAAACGGATTTCTCCGAGAGGTAAAAAATGAAAATACTGCTTGCGATCATACTGCTGACGACAACTGCATTCGCCCAACAGAAGACGCCGCCAACGCCCGGCGCGGCGCGGCCTCTGAACCTCCCAACGATCACGGAAAAGAAACTCGCGAACGGACTGACGGTCGTGCTCGCGCCGTTGCCAAACGTGCCGAAGGTTTCAGCAATACTCACGTTTCGATCGGCAACTACTGCCAGCGATCGTGATGCGCATCCCGGCATCGCGCAGATCGCGGCGTCTGTCGCAAACGAAGGCACTGACACGCGCACCAGCAAACAGATCAAAGAAGAGCTGCGCTCGATCGGCGGCTCACTCGGGCTCGGCAGCGATGCCGACTCAACCACGATGTCTGCTGCATCGTTGTCAGAGTTTTCCGCGAAACTGTTTGACTTGATGAGCGACGTGGCCCAACACCCGTCGTACCCGGAAACGGAAGTTAAGCTGGCTCAGGAAAACACGATCCAGCAGATTCGCGCAGGCCGTGCGGATCCGGGTTTCCTCGTCAACGAGCGTTTTCAAAAGGCAGTCTTCGGAAATCACCCGTACAGTTTCGTAGTCCCGGATGAGAAGTCGATCAGCGCGCTCACGCGCAACGATCTGCGCGCGTTCGTCACGAAGTATTACATGCCGAACGCTGCACAACTCGTTGTCGTCGGCGATATCGATGTTGATAAAACCTTTGCGGAAATCGAGAAGGCTTTTGGCAGTTGGAAGAGCGGCACCGTACCACCCGACGATAACCCGCCCGTACCGCAGCGAGACAAGCGTCAAATCTATTTCGTGAACCGGCCGGGCTCGATCCAGTCAGCCATTTACATTGGCAACGTGAGTATTCCACGTAAAGACAAAGACTATTTCGCCATTCGCACTGCCAACACGATCTACGGCGGCTCGTTCTATTCGCGACTGACGCGCAACATACGCGAGGCGAAGGGCTACACGTATTCACCGTTCAGCTCGTCTAATACCCAGGCGAAGACGGGATCGTTCTTAGCGGGCGCTTTCGTGCGCAACGAGGTGACTGGTCCAACTTTGCTCGAGATCTTTTACGAGCTCGATCGGATGCGAGTGCTGCCGGTGACTGATGAGGAGCTGAATGCGGCGAAGGAGTTCAGCACGGGAAACTTCTCAGTCGAGCTGGCGAGTCAGAGTGGTTTGGCGGGCCGCATCAGCACGATCTTCACCTACAATCTCGACAAGAACTTCATCAACGACTTTCGACCGAAGATTGAAGCGCTGACTACGGCGGATATTCAAAGAGTCGCGGCGAAGTATTTCGACACTTATCGTGCGGCGATCGTGATTGTCGGCGATTGGGAGAAGGTGAAGGACCAGGTCACGCCGTTTGGTGATGTGACGATGTACGATGCGGAGGGCAACGTCGTCACCAAGTCGTAATCCGATTAGGCGAGGTTAAGAGATTAGCCAGCTCAGGTAGTTGCCGAACTGGTCGATCATTACCCCGCCTTCTTTCATCAACCCCGTCACGACCAGGATCAGGCGATCGCCCAGCAGGAATGGCGCGAGGGCGAGCGAGACCGAGCCGAAGATCAGCAGGTTCGAAGCGATCTCTGAGAATTCATTCTTCTTCATAATCAAATCTCCAATACAGTTGCTCGAGGAGAGCAGGAGGAGGGGCACACGTGTCGGCAGCAAGCGACATGCCGCCTCGCCGTGCGATCTAAGATCACTCCGCAACTTATAGGATAAAACGGGTTACACGATTTAACGTGAGACGCGTGGTCCAACCGAACAACGTCAAAGTTCGGTCAGTGTGCTAGCCCGCAGAGCAATTTGATTTTCTCATCACGCACCGCGGGGCTTGGACCGCGTCAGTAAAGAACAAGTCAGGAAGAGGGGGCTTGCCCCCGCTCGTCCAATCCAGGTAGCAGCGGGGGCAAGCCTCTCTTCCTGACTTGTTCTTTTTTCCGGCGCTCGAGTCCTTTCAATCTGACTTTCCTCATAACCGAATTCAAACCAATGTGATTGAAGTTCAGTCAACTCCACGCATCTACTGAATCTCACAATGTGTAATTTTGACGGAAGAACTTTCGTGGCACCACGATTGCTCAATGGCCCAACCGTGGTCGCTCCATCTGGACCACAAAATTTTTAGTTGGACCATACGGACGCAAATGAAGAAGAGCAAAGCTAACAAAAACATGCCCCGCAAGCTTCGCGGATTCTCCACGATGGAGCTGATCATCACCACCACCATCCTGACGATCGTTACCGGACTAGGCCTGATGGGAATCAGCCGCGCTAAAGCCAGTGTCCGTCTCGCAGGCTCCGCACGCGAGTATGCATCCTACATCGAGAAGGCGCGCGTCTATTCGATTCGCCGTCACGCCGACGATGCAATCCAGCGAGCCAGCATCGCGATCAACGACGACAAGGCCAGCTACAACGTCACGATGGACCTCGACGGCGACGGTGGCATGGACACGCGCACCATCAATCTTCCCTCCGGAATCTCGTTCGAGACTGTTGAGACGATCGCTTTCGATTGGCGTGGCCGCACATGGAACACGGCCGGCGGGATCACAACGTCCAACGCGCAAGTTTCAATCACACTTAAGTACGGCTCGGATTCAGTCTCTATCGACGTTACGGGCTCGGGCGACATCACTGTCGACAGCAAGGTATTCGACGACTCAGTGCCGGCCGTGGAGCTCAAAGTTGGAGATCTAACCGCCGGCGCTACTCCGGTCCCCACACCGGACACAACCACAGCAGCTACGCCGGATCCGACTGGCGGCACGACTGATCCAGTTGATCCAACAGGAACCGGCGATACGTCTTCGTCAACCCCGACACCAACTCCGACTCCAACGCCGACCGCAACGCCGACCGCAACGCCAACACCAAAGCCGACGCCAACTCCAAAGCCGACTCCGACGCCGAAACCAACACCGACGCCAACGCCGACTCCAGAGGTTTGCAGTATCACTACGAGTCCATCAACGTTGAGTCTGAGCTTGTTGGGAACGGGCTCGATCACGGTCAGCCATAACTCTTCGACGAGCCAAAAGATTACTGCCACTTCAAGCAAGCCGTCTGACTTGCAGGTAAGTGGAGCCCAAACCATCAACCCGGGAAGCTCCGCGACGTTCACGCTCAAGTCGAAGAAACTGCTGGGAACCTATTCGGTAACGTTCAGTGCTCCCTGCGGTTCGAAAACAGTGCCGGTTTTAGTCGTTCTCTAATCGAGTGAACAAGGAACAGGAAAGCCCCAATGAAAATCCAAACTCCTAAAACAAAAACAGCAATCGGTGAGGGTGGTTTCACCCTCATCGAAACCAGCATCGCGATGGTCGTGATGATGGTCGCCGCCCTCGCCTGCTCCTCGCTCTTTGTCTTCTCAATCCAGAACAACGTCGGCGGCAGCGAACGTGCTCTCTCGATGGCTGTGGCCCAGCAACAACTCGAACAGCTCAGAAGTGTTGAGTACGAAGACTCAACACTGAACGATCTCACGACAAATTTCAGCGTGACGACTGGGGGACGAACCTACAACGTGCAAAGACAAGTCGTGACCGAAAAGAATTTCAACAACATCTCAAAAGAGTTGAAGAAAATCATTGTCACTGTCACGCCGCAGGCTGCTGGTCCAAACTGGACACGTACACCCGTGGTGCTCGTCTCCTATCGCTCGACACTTGAGGCAGGACCCTACAAGCTCACTAATTAACCTCCAGTCTTAGTAACAAGGCAAATATATGAAGATGCGATGTTCAAATAATCAGGCCGGGTTTTCTTTGCTCGAAGTGCTCATCGCGATGGGAATCACCATCACGATCATGACCCTGGCCACCACTTTACTCGCCGCCAGCTTTCGCGTGCGCTCCCGCGAAGATCGCAAGTCTGACGCTGTCGCCGACGTGCAGCGCGCGCTCAACATCATGACGCGCGAGATCGCTAACGCCGGCCTGAAACTCCCCGACGGACTTGCGGCTGTCTCGAAGAACGGCGTCGTCGCTAACGACAGCGACAACGAATCGCTGCGCATCGTCTCGAATCTTAATGGTATGCCTGATTCGGCCAACGGTTATTTCGAAGACACTGACGTTGACGATACCGATGAGGATCTCAAGTTCGTGATGTACGTCGATTCAACTATTGGTCAGCGCTACATCGTGCGTTACGAAAGAAACGGCAGCAACCAAACGACCGTGCTCGCGAACCGCATCGATTCACTGATCTTTCGTTACTACGACGAGAAAGTTACTTACGACACGACCGTCAGGACCGTCAACGGCGCTCAGATTTGCGACATCACGAATGTGAAGAATGCCGCCGGCAACAATAAAAGCGAAGTCTCGCCAGGTGAAGCAAAGTACGTCGTGATCGCCGTGGGCGTGACCTTGCCGGCAGTTGGCAGTCCGAACACCGACGGTTATCAGCCCGCGTCACAAGTACAACTCACGTCAGACGTGGTTCTGCGCAACTCAATCGAATACTGAAGGAGCCTGATACAGCAATGAAACGCGATTCGAAACTGAACACCAATAACCGCGCGGGCGAAAGAGGCGCCGCGCTCGTAACGATGTTGCTGGTGTCTGTGCTTCTACTTGGTGCGGGCGGCGCATTGATCATGACGACGATGATGTCGGCCAACAACTCGGTCGGGTCGACCGCGGAGATGCAGGCTTACTACATCGCCGAATCGGGAATGCAGTCAGCACTGAACGTGCTGCGTGGCAATACAAAGCCATTGCTCGTCGAGAGTGACCGGATCAGTTTTCGCACCGCAGTTATCCCGAGCATCTCGAACGGCGGCAACGGCGGCGTCGCGCGTTTCGCTGGCTGGCTGCCCTACAACGATCCGTCTAATGCGACGAGCCTCGTGCCCGTGAGTGTCGGAACCGTGACCGGCGGTTACAGAGTCACTGTCGAGAACATGGATCCCAACAGCAACATCGTTGAGTTTCAAACCTCTGCAGTCATTGATAACGGCACCTCAGGCAAGACGTATCAAAGGACGTTCGGCACCGTCGGTGGAACGGATGAAGTGACGATTCGATACGAACGCCAGGGCGCCACCACGCTGAGTCCTGATCCTTATACTTTCCCGCTGACATCCGATTCAGCGCTCGGCAGTTTCGTTATCGAAAGACCCGCAACCAGCACCGACAACGACGTCACGATCCCCAAGACTGGTTTCGAAATCACGATCACGCAGTCTCTGCCGTGGGCGGCAACGACAATTCTCGAAGGCACGTTCGAAGGTGATGTTGATACGGCTGCAACAACAGTCAAAGTCACATTCGATAAAGCTTACGTGAAAGCCGATGGCACGAAGTACGCGCTCAATCTCGAAGATGGCACGACCGTGCTGAGTCTTAAATACAACGTATCGCCAACCACCACGAGCATTCCTTCTAAAGTAACTTCTCCCGATCCGAAGCGCTTGTTGCTCAAGTCGTATGGCTTTGGACCACAGGGCGCCGAGAAGCGTCTCGAGCTGATGATCAGCAGAGCGAATCTCGAGTTTGAGACGCCTGCGGGTTTCACCGTGAAGGGTCCTGACGATTGTTCAGGTGTTTCATTCGACTCGGGTAGCAGCGGTGCGAAGTGGTATTCAGGTGTGGACCATGCTGGAGTGGAGCCGCAGCGTCCGGCCTTTGCTGTCTCACCGTGCGACAAAGATTCCGTCAATGCGGGTATTGTGAAACACGACACGGTGGTCGATCCTGAGATTGGTCTCCTCGGAGACGACGACACGACGCCGGGAACTGTCGAAACACCATCGTTCCTTGATTCCGCCGACAAAGCGCGCGCGTATCTCCAGGGTTTACACGACAAAGCATCGTCGCTTAATCGTCTGTTCACTGGTCCCAAGACGATTGCGGACTCGACGACCAGCGGCAAGTTCACGTTTGTCGAGGGTGATTGCACGCTCACGAGTGGCTCTGGATTTCTGGTTGTGACCGGCACGTTGACGATGCGTGGCAACCCAGACTTCAGAGGCATCATTATGGTGCTGGGCGAGGGCAAGTTGATCCGCGAAGGTGGCGGCAATGGCGACATCCTCGGCGGCATCACGATCGCCGCGTTCAGTCGTACGAGTGGAGGCTTCACCACACCCACGTTCCATACGGACGGTGGCGGTAACTCAACGATTCAGTACGACTCTTCCGCCTTAACCATGGGAATCGGATCCGCGAACAACGTCTCCGGCATCCGTGAGTTTTAAGAGAATTTTATCTTGGTAAATCCTGTAAATCCTGTCATTCTGTAAAAAACCTGACTTGATTTACACGGATTCCAATGGTCAAAAAGCTTCTTTTCGTCGCCGTTGCTCTAATCATCACTCTGCAATCAGCGAGCGCCGTCAGACAAAATGGATCGAAAGTGACTTTAAGTGACTGCCAGCTCGGCACCACTCAAATCAAAACGAAGTGTGGCACGTATGAAGTCTACGAAAACCGCGCCACCAAACAGGGCCGGAAGATCTCGCTGAAGATCGTCCTCATTCCCGCAACAAGCGACAAACGCGAACCGGAGCCTCTCGTTTACTTCGCAGGTGGACCAGGCGGCTCAGCCACCGAAGACGCTCCTGGGATCGCGCAGGCGTTTCCGCAAATACTCGCGCATCGCGACCTGCTCTTCGTCGATCAGCGTGGCACAGGGGGCTCGCATCCACTCGATTGCAAGTTTTACGACCCGTCCGATCTGCAAACGTATCTCGGTTATTTCTTCCCGCTCGACGACGTCCGCAAGTGCCGCGAACAACTCGAAACCAATTCGGATCTGAAGCTCTACATAACGACGATCGCCGCCGATGACATGGACGAAGTCCGAGCGGCGCTTGGTTACGAGCGTCTCAATCTCTTCGGCGGCTCTTACGGCACGCGCGCGGCGCTGACTTACCTGAAGCGACATCCGCAGCACGTGCGCGCCGCGGTGCTGCAGGGCATCTCACCGACGGACCACTTCATGCCTAGCGATTTTCCACAACAGACGGAGCGCGCGCTTCAGGGAGTTCTCTCGGAGTGTCTCGCCGATAAGGTTTGCAGCGAAGCTTTTCCGAATATAAAAGAAGAAACGAAGGCAGTACTCGCACAGTTGATGAAAGGTCCGGTCGAAGTTGAGATCCAAAAACCGCAGTCAAACGATCGTGTGAAAGTAAAACTCTCTCGCGATCTCGCGGCGGAAGCGATTCGCTACATGCTTTATTCACCAGTGCCGGCCAGTCGTGTTCCGCTTATCCTGCACCTCGCGTCGCAGGGCAATTACGTTCCCTTAACCTACGCCGCGGTTCAGTACCGGATGAATCTCGTGGGCAGCGGCAGCAACGGTATGTATCTCTCGGTGACTTGCGCCGAAGACTTGCCGTGGATAAAACCCGGCGAGGGTGAGCGAATGGCGGCGAACACGTTTCTCGGTGATTACCGACTCCGCCAGCAACGCGAAGCCTGCACTCTCTGGCCACGCGCGGAGACCGAGCGCGATTACGCGCAGCCCGTTAAATCAGATGTACCGGTTTTGATTTTGACTGGTCAATGGGATCCGGTAACGCCGCCCTCGAATGCTGAACGCGCGGCGAAGACTTTGACGAACAGTCTTAACGTCGTCGTGCCAAGCGGCGCGCACGGTCTCGACGGGCTCGAAGGCATGGATTGCATCGATAACCTGATCGTCGAGTTCATCGAACGCGGAACCACCAAAGATCTCGACACGTCGTGTGTGAACAGCGTTCACCGGAAGGGATTTGCCTTGAAGTTTTAAGCCACGGATTACACGGATGAACACAGATCAGAAAAAATCCGTGTTCATCCGCGGCTAAGTTTTAGTTCAAAAGCTGCAGCCCGAGGATCTGTTCGAGGATCGTACCGAGAATGCTGTAGCTTCCATTCGAGTAGCGGCCGTATTGCGAGCGGCTGTAGAAACCGTCCTCATACCCGCGCCTGAAACCTTCACGGAAGTAATACTGATACTCGTTCAGATCGACGTAATAGGCGTCGTAGCCATAGCTCGCATCCTGGTAGCCGTACGCCTCTTCAGGGCTAAAGCGATAACCGTCCTGGCGGTCGGCCTGCCCAGCCTGGAAGCCTTCTCCATAACCATCGTTGATCGCGCGCTGCAACATCTCTGCGCCGTAACGATTGGTCTCGTAATAGCTGCCGCCTCTGTTATAGCGATAGTTGTACGGACCGTAGTCGTTGTAACGCCACTGTTGCAATCGCAACTGATCGCGGCGCACCCGTTCGAAATACTGCTGCTGGTAACGCAACTGGTTCAAACGTCGTTGCTGTTCGAGCAGGCGCTGACGCTGGTACAGGAAGCTCTGCCGTCGCTGCCAGTCTTGACTATAGCGAGAGGCGCGCTGTTCCTGTTCCTGCCGCCAGTTACGCTGGCGCCAGTTGTTGTCGTTGTTGCGATTGTCATCGCGACGTCCGTTCCAGTCACGATTTCGATCGTCACGATTTCGATCGCGTTGCGACTGCTCGCGACGTTGCTGTTCGAGTTGTTGCTGTTGCTGCTGCTGGCGCTGTTGCTGCCAACGCTGATCCCGTTCCTGCGACTGACGGGTCTGGTCCTGTCGCTGTTGCTGCCAGCGATCTTCACGCTCACGATTTTGCTGTACCTGCTGTTGTCGCTGCTGGTCGTTACGTTGTTGCTGTTGCTGCTGGCGCTGCTGTTCCCAACGCTGCTGCCGTTCCTGACTGTTCTGCTGTTGCTGTTGACGCTGTTGTTCCCAGCGCTGTTGTCGTTCCTGGTTGTTCTGCTGTTGCTGTTGGCGTTGCTGCTCCCAGCGCTGTTGCCGTTCCTGACTGTTCTGCTGTTGTTGTTGTGCTTGTTGTTCGTTACGACGGTTCTGCCGTTCGTCTTGTCGTTGTTCGCGTGCAGCCTGGTTTTCCTGCCGTCGCTCCTCACCACGACCCCGCCGTCCCTGCGCACTGGCGACGCCGCTTGCTCCCAACACGAGAGTGCTTATCGCCACCGATAGACCAATCTGTTTTAAATATTTCACCTTAGATTTTCCTTTCAGTCCGACGGGAGAGAGGTCGACTCCGGCGTATTTGGCAAGTGCCATTCCACACGGAAATCAGGCTGGAATACGGGGCATCTATGTAGGTTTACGAGACGATATCAAACAGGAAGTAACGATTTGGGATAGTAATTTGGGCCACGGATCACACGGATTAAGTACGTATCCCGTATTGGCATGGTGGTTGCCGAAATTCCTTAAAATTGCTTTGAGGGGGGCTTGTAATGAAAGAAATAAAAGTCTGGCCACACCTCACGATCGTGGCGGTGGTGTGTGCCGTCCTGGCGGGAATTGGCGTGGCCCTGTGGATGAAACATGAACAGACCGCGTCGGCTGAGGCGATACCGAATGCAGCGCGTATTCAGCGCGTTGAAGGTGAGGTGGCGCTCAACAACGACCAGGCGGGAAACACCCAAACCGAAGATTGGATTCGCGCAACTGAGAACCAACCGGTCTCGGTAGGCGATCGAATTTACACGCGCGACAATTCGCGTACGAGTCTGGCATTTACCGGGCGCAACTTCGCGCGACTCAATCCAAACACGTCGCTCGATGTGCTTGCACTCGACGACCGTCGCACGCAGCTCGCTCTGCGTGATGGCTCGGCCGTGTTCGACGTCGGCTATCTGAACTCGGGAGATTTATTCGAAGTAGCAACGCCGTATGGCGCAGTCGATCTGCAACAGCCTGGGCTCTACAACGTCGGCATCGACAATGGTCAGGTGTTGGTGTCAGTGCTGAGTGGTCTGGCGCAAGTCGTCGGACTCGGCGGCAGCGGCCAGATCAGCAAAGGTGAGCTGCTGACGCTTGTCGGAAACACCGCTGCGAACGCGGTTCTTTCTCAGCTCAATGGGAACGATGCTGGTTACCTGGCGGACGATTATTACCGTTACCAGTATCCGCAGTATTACGACGGCCGCTATCGCGACTACAACACTTATCTTAACGATCCTGATTACTTCGATCCTTATCGTCGCAATGTCAGTTACCAGTATGCGAACTCATACATTCCCGGCCTCTATGATCTCGATTACTACGGCGACTGGCGCAATCTCGACGGCTACGGCTATGCATGGTCGCCGCGCGTCGATAACGGCTGGATGCCTTATCAAACGGGTTACTGGTACACGGATTACCCGTATGGTCCAACGTGGGTTTCCAGCGAGCCGTGGGGTTACGCGCCTTATCACTACGGGCGCTGGGCCTTCGTGAGCGATCGATGGTACTGGGTGCCGGATCGCACGAATGTCGACCCGGTTTATTCGCCCGCACTCGTCGCGTGGGTTCCATTCGATCAGAATCAGATCGGTTGGGTGCCGCTTGGACCAGGCGACGTATACGTGCCGCACTATTACAACAACAACTCGTGGGATCCGTATTATTTGACACGCGACAATCTCCACCAGCGCGTCGTGAATCTCAACGTGCCCGGAGCGGTTACCGTCGTGAGCGTCGACGACTTCACGCGTGGTGTCGATTGGAGACGCGCGCGGAAGGCTGATCGAAACATGCTCGCGTCAGTGAATCCGGTGTTGGATCCGTTGCTGGTGTCGCCTTTGCGAAATGCGGTGGTGCACTCGGCGTGGGGTCGCGGCAAGATCGACATTCCGCCGGGAATCGCGCGTAAGCTGAACGATACGACAGTCGTCACGAGCACGACTCCGGTCGCACCGAAATTCCGCCCCGACCTCGCTCAGCGCATGCGCGTGAACAATGCTCCCGATCATGCGAAGGGACAGAAATTCCAGGTGCGTGATGAGCGCCAGGGACGCGGACGCGGTGGTCCACCGCCACAGTCAGCTCAAGCTCCGCAGGCACCTGCTCCGGTGCAACAACCGCAACGCGAAGCACGTCGCGTTGTGCAGGAGCAGCGCAAGCCGGAACGCCAGCTACCGCAGCAACAATCACGCGGTCAGCAGAAGCAGGCTGAGCGTCGAGCCAGTGCGCCTCAGGCGGAACGACCAGCACAACCAGTGAGACAACAACAACAGCCACGCGGCGAGCGTGTAGCCGCGCCAGCACGAACACAACCGCAGGCGCAGCAGCCAAAACACGAGCGTCCACCGCAGGCTCAGAAACAGCAACAGCCTAAACAGGAGCGCGGTAATCCTGGAAAGGGCAAAGGCAAGAAACCATAAAATATCGCCACGGATTGCACGGATAAACACGGATATGATCTGTGTTCATCCGCGTAATCCGTGGCAATTTTTCTTCCCTCCCACCACTCACCTGTGTAGAATACCCGCCCCAATCTAACCCTGTAGAAAAAGGAAGTTCCTCCCATGCAACCAAACAGACGTAAGTTCCTAACTCAAGTTGGGGCTGCTGCGATTGCCGCAAGTGTCATCAAGGTCGATGCTCAAGCCGCAACCAGCTCAAACCAACGCGCCAATGAGTGCGCGAAGCTTCGTCGCGACGCCGCCAATGCCGGCCTGCAAGCGACACCACAGAACCTGCAACACCCAAACAACCAGGACGAAAACATCTACCCAAACAAAATCGGCAACTTCTCAAAAGGCTTGCCGCACAACAATGACGGCACGGTCGTGCTCAGCGCTTACAACGCTCTCGTCAACGCGATTAACAGTGGCCGTCCGGCAGACTTCGACGCCATTCCACTCGGCGGCACGGTTAAGCTGACCAATCCCCAATCCGGACTCGCTTTCGACATGCAAGGTCCCGATGCGCACGCACTCGTGCAACCACCGGCGCCCGCTCTCGCGAGTCGTGAACAAGCCGCAGAGATTTCGGAAAACTACTGGATGGCGCTGCTACGCGACGTTCCCTACTCGCAGTATTCAACGAACCCAATCGCCAACGCAGCCGCCGCCGACCTGACGCTCTACAGCTCGGATTTCAGAGGCCCGAAGAACGGCGGCGCAGTTACGACAGCGACTTTATTTCGCGGACTCACGCCTGGCGATCGCGTTGGACCACAGCTCTCTCAATTCTTCTACCAGGATTTAAACTTCGGCGCGAACAAGATCGAGCAGAAGATCACGACCACTGTATCCGGCGTCAATTACATGACTGACTTCAACACGTGGCTCGCAGTTCAGCGCGGCACCGCGCAAGGCCCGGACGCTTTCGATCCAGTGCCGCGGTATATGCGCAACGGTCGCGACATCGGACAGTGGGTACACATCGACGTTCTGTTCCAGGCGTACTTCCATGCGTTCCTTATTCTCGCGGGCGCGGCCGCGCCGTTCGACGACGGCAATCCTTACAACAACAACCCGACTCAATTCGGCTTCGGCACTTTTGGTGGACCACACATCGCAACGCTCTTGTGCGAAGTCTCTACGCGTGCGTTGAAAGCCGTCTGGTTTCAGAAGTGGTTCGTGCATCGACGCCTGCGACCGGAAGTGATGGCGGAGCGAGTTGACCGGACGCTTTTTGCGGGCGCGGGTTATCCGGTGCATTCGGAGATACTCAACTCGTTCAACGATTCGAATCGTCTGAAGGGCTTCATGCCCGTAGGCAATGCGCTCCTGCCGATGGCGTTTCCGGAAGGTTCGCCTACGCATCCCGCTTATGGCGCCGGACACGCCACCGTCGCGGGCGCGTGTGTGACGATTCTGAAGGCGTGGTTTAAGGAAACAACGCGACTCGTCGACATCGGTCTCGATCCAGTGCAACCAACTGACGATGGCTTGAGCCTTGTGCCTTACGCGGGTTCGGACGCAGGCGATATCACAGTTGGCGGTGAGCTAAACAAGATCGCGGCGAACGTTGCGCTCGGAAGAAATACAGCCGGCGTCCACTGGCGCTCGGACGCAACTGAGTCGATGAAACTCGGTGAGGCAATCGCAATCGGAATTCTGAGGGACCAGCGAGCTTGTTATAACGAAGTCTTCAACGGCTTCAGTCTAACCAAATTCGACGGCACCACGATCACTGTCTAATTTTTCACGCAAAGGCGCAAAGGACGCCAAGACGCAAAGGCGGGTCAAATTCTTCGGACGCGTTCGAGTCTTTGACCCGCCTTTGCGTCTTGGCGTCCTTTGCGCCCTTTGCGTGAAATTCTTAATACAAAATCTCGACGATCGCGAGGCTACCCGGAGCGATGCCAACTGTAACTGCACCATTCAAGGGCTGCAGGACTGCCTCAGTCGTCCACAAATTCGCCGCCCGGATCTGTTTTCCCGAGATCGTGATCGTCGCCGTGACGTAAGCGCTTCGATCGACCTGCGCCATTCCCTGTTGCGGCTTGAAGACGCCGTTGTTATTCAGCAACGTCACCACCCAACCGTTCGCCGTTCGGTTGATCAGATACTCAACATTACCCACTACTTTGACCGGCACAGCATCAGCAAACACGTGCGCGAGCAGGTGCGACGCGAAGGGCGTCATGCGCTCGTCTTCACCAAGCAGATCAGCCACTGCGACAAACACGACGCTTCCCTTCCCGACTCTATTCACAGTCACGATCGGCCCGCCACTCGGCACCGTCATCAGCGCCGTCGCGCCCTTTAGCTCGACTTTCTCATATCTGAATATCTGACCTTTCAGATCCTGCGGCTCCTCGTTGGGCGCAAGGCAAACAGCGTTGTGAGCTTCACCAGTGTCGTTCAGCAATCGCACACCTAAAAACTGTTCGGGCAGCTTTTTTATCTGCGAGGCGTTGAGCACGACAGTACCACCGTTTCGCACGTACTCGTTCAGCCTTGCGATCCACTCGTTCGACCAATCGATTCGCCCACCAACAACAACTGCACGATAGGCGGGCAAAAGCGTCTGAGCCTTCGATCTAGAACCCGCGACGTCAGTAGCAGTCAACACGTCGAAGATGTCGCCGAAAACCCCCGGCGCAAACGGCTGCCGGTCTGCTATCGCGGGCTCACCTTCCACCACGAGCCCCGGATAGTAAGCCGCACCAAACAACTCCCTCAGCGCCCGATCGCTTCGATCTATCTGCGAGACTTCAAACGGCCATTGCGGGTAATCCGTCATCTCAAACCCGTGCGCCGGATCAAGCAGAAAAGCGACCGGCGTGTACGGCGTCCCACGCTCCGGATGTTTCTCTACAAACCGCATAAACTCGTCGGTGATGCGGCCGAGCGGATTGAGCTGGAACGGATGATCTCCCGGCCCGGGTTTGAAGAACTGGTCCTGCCCCTGCTCGAGATAGATCGCAGAAGCGCCGGCCATGTAGTAGAGGTAATAACTCTTGCGATACCACGAGAGCGACGGCCCCATCGTTGGACCATAACGCGAGTGGTAAAAGTAATCCGGGCCGGCGAAGTTTTGCTGCTTTGTGAAAGTCGTGGCGGTGTCGCCGAAGTTTGGTGCGTGGTAATAGAGAAAAGCACCGCCAAACTGGCGTGCAGCGCCGCGGGTGAAAGCGATGCGCATCGCAGTCATTGGCATCACCGCGGCAGTTTCCATGCCGATCAGATTCACGCCCCACTGCGTCAACGCATGCGCGAACGAAGTGCTCGACGTCGACTGCGCGGGAATCAGTTTGTCCCACAGTGGGCCGGTCTCGGTTTGAAACGTCTCGCGCCACTTGCGCGCGATCGCGTTCGAGTAAAATTGCCGGTGCGCTTCGAGTAGCTCACGGCGCGACATCGAGGGCGTGATCTTCAACTCCGCGGGCGCGGAATCCCACACGTAGCCGACACTCTCACCCGAGATCAAACCCAAAAACTGGTCCTTCAACTCGCCGTTGAGTAACTGCCACGCAGCGGGATCGAGCTTCGCTGCGCCGTAGTTGATGAGAATTGCAAAAGGAACCTTCGTCTCGCGCAGATAACGTAGAAACGGGCTGCCCTCTTTCAAGTACTCAGGCAGGTCGTTGATGTAAATAACCGGCACGACGAGCTTCGATTGAAAGAGCGGTACATCACGCGCGCCTTTGTACTTCGCGACAAACTCTTCGATCGGCTCGGCATTAAACGGAAACAGCGGACGCTGATCTGCCGGCTTATCGAGCAACGGCCAAAACTCCTTCGCTATATTCCACGGCATCAGGAAATCGCGACCCGCTACCTTGGGCCTTACCCACGCTTCCGGCACGCGCGTCACACTTTCGCTTTGCAGCAACGATTGGAGGGGCTTGCGCGCCGTGGACCACGTGCGCATGTAACGCATCGCAGCAAAATCTGGTTTCTGCCTACCTGATGGCTTGAACGCGAGATCATTCGTGAGCAGAAAACAGTCGACATGTCGTCGTGCTTCCGCAGCCTTGTCGATGACGATCGACACACGCGCCGGACCTTTTTTAACCGTCGCGGCTGCACCATCCCACGCGAAGGCCCAGCCCCAGTACATGCTGACTTCGTCGTGCGGATCGATCACATCTTTCGCGCCAAACTCGTGTCGAAACACTTCAGCGCCGTCCTGCGCGATCGTGACCGTGAAGTTTTCAGTTCGACCCGCCCAATCAGCGTAACGAACCCACAACCTGTATTCACCACCACGCGGAATCTCCAGATCCTGATACAACACGGCGCGCGTCTCATCGGCGCTCGCGGCGGCGGAGTTCCATTCGCTCTCACCGCCCTGCGTCCATTCCGCCGAGACTCCTGGCCCATTGATTCCCCAACCCGGCGCTTTCTCACGCGACAGATTCATGTGCGACGGATTAAGCAGCGGCTCACCAAGCTTGCCGGTGCTGAACCCGCGCATGTTCTCCGTTTCGTACCAGAGATACTCGGAAGGCGTGTTGGTTTGGGAATAAAGAGTCGCGGTGAAAAGTAGAACAGACAGAACTATCCACAGATTACGCAGATATCTGTGCAATCTGTGTAATCTGTGGATCAACTTTTAGCCGAGGGCTTCGAGACACTCGCTGAGCGTTCGCTGGCGGCAAGTGAACATCGGCGTGTCGCGCAGCGTGAAGGAGCTGGCTTTCGTTTCGCGAAGCTCCTGGACCAGGTCGAGAAAGTCAGAGGGGTAGTCGGTTTCAAACGCGACCACAAACTCCTGATCGTCGAGGCCGAACGAGTAAGTGGTGTGCAGCTTTACCGAGCGATACTTCATGCCGATGCGGATGTGCTCGTCCATCATCTCCTGGCGCTGCTCCGGCGGCTTTGAATACCACTCGCGAGTTTTCACGAATGGATAAACGAAGAGATACTGCGACTTGCCGGGAATGATGTGCAGACGATCTTCAACGTGCTCGGGATTATCTTTGTCGATGTACATCGAACGCTTGGTCATCGAGAGGAACGACTGCGAGGGCTCGATGTATTTAGCCATCTCGGTTTTATTGAGCTGCGCGGTCATCTCCTGAATCGGATCGAGCTCGTAACCGATGCGCCACATCATGAAGTCGACATTCGTACGAAGTCCGATAGTTGAGTAAGAATGAATCAGCAACGAGGACCGAGACTCATCGACAGCTTTGATAAATCCGTCACGACAGCGCTGCTTGTCGCCGTCTGCGAGCAGGCGCCACTCGGGACGCGCTTTGTAGAACGTGAAGGTAACATACTGTCGGGGAAGCTTGGCTTTTTCCACTTCGACTTCTTCGTAAGCAGGGGCCAATCGAAGCGAGCCGCGTGTGGCGGAGTTAGGATCCTTATCGCTACTCATTATTTTTACCTCAGGTCTGAATTACGAGTGACTAACCTTGGAAGAATCAGCGATGCAAAGTTATTCTGCCCAGTCTCAGGGCCGAATGCAAATCGAAGCCACGGACAACACGGATGCCACTGATCAATCAGATCCGTGTTTTCCGTGTAATCCGTGGCTAATTTAAGGGAAGAAAGCCGGGCGCTCCAGCGTCAAAGGTGACGAGGTAAACGGATGAACATTGACACATCGCGTCGCTCATTTCTCAAGTTTCTGCCGCTCGCAGCAGTCTTTGTCTCGATCGGCGGCGCCGCATTCCGCTTTCTGCGCCCAAAACTCTCTGCCGCTACTGATGCCTGGCTCGATGTCGCGTCCGTGTCGGAATTGAGTGGTCCACAGCCGATTAGCCGCAAGATAGTCGCCGAGCAGATCACCGGTTGGGCCATCACTACTGAAGAGCACAACGTGTTTGTCCTGCCCGCGAAGAACAATCAGGTCGTGTCGGCAATCTGTCCGCACGAAGGCTGTGAAGTCGCGTGGGAACAAAACCGGAATCGCTTTTCGTGTCCGTGTCACGAGAGTTTCTTCGCCGCGGACGGCTCGCGTATCAGTGGTCCAGCTCAGCGCGGGCTCGACGCGTTGCCGGCGCGGGTGCAGGACGGAAAACTGCAAGTGCAATACATCTCGAAGGAACAGGCGACACGCGCATGAGAAGCGATAATTCGTGGTTAAGGACGACGACCGGTATTGTTGCCGTGCTCATTGCGGTTCAGTTTCTGACTGGAGTTTTGCTGGCGTTTTATTACGTGCCGTCTGTCGATCATGCTTACACGACTGTGTCGTACATCGAGAAAGTGGTGTCGTCAGGTTCGTGGATTCGCTCGCTGCATCACTACGGCTCGCAGTGGCTCACGGTCTTTGTTTTCATTCATGTGATTCGGCTGTTCCTGGACCGTGCTTACGCTGCAAACAGGATTCAGTGGATCGCGGGGATCTTGATTCTCGGCCTCGTGATGGCGGCGGGCGGCACAGGTTATTCACTACCGTGGGACGCACGCGCATTTTTTAGTACGCGGGTGGCGGAAGGATTGATGGCCGGGCTTCCAATAGCGGGAGGAATGGCGCGGCTCTGGTTACTCGGCGGCAGTGAGATATCTGGAGTGACGCTCTCGCGGTTCTTCGCGCTTCATGTGCTTGTGATTCCGGCATTGATCGGCGTAGTTGTTGCTTGGCGAATATTCCGTACACAAATCGCAGCGTTGTTTGGACCACGCGATGCGATCGTAGGCACGCTCGTGTTTCTCGTGCTCGCACTTTGGGCGTTGAAGCACCCGGCGCCGTTTGGTCCATCAGTCGCAGAGGCGGGCGCAGACTATCTGCCGCGACCCGGCGCGCAGTTTTTGTGGTTGTATCAATCGTTGAAATATATTCCGGGCGGACTGGGATCGATCGTGGGTGTGGTCCTGCCGGGAATCGTCCTCGCGGTTTTAGTTGCCTTGCCTTGGCTCAAACGGCAAAGGTTGATTGCCGGCTCGTTACTCGGCCTCGGTGTCGTTCTTGTCGCGATCATGACGACGGTGTCGTATCTCAGCGACCGTCGTGATTCGCGAACGGCGCAACAATTCGCGCGACAAGCAGCAGCCGAAGAAGCGTGGCGTCATCAGCCGTTCAATCCAGCCACCATCACACTCGCCGCTACAACAGCGAACGCATCCGCCGGTGCGCCAGACATGTACACAAAATTCTGCGCCAACTGTCATGGCACGCAGGGCCAGGGCGCGCAACAGGGACCACTAAAGTTTCCGCCGTTGCTTGATGTTTCAGCCAAACCGCGTCGCAGTGTCGACGACATCGTCGCATTGCTAAAAGACCCGACAGCTTATGGTCTTCAGCCGCCCATGCGATCGTTTGCAGATAAGCTCACGGAAGCGCAGATGCGAGAGATTGCGGAGTGGATTGTGAAGTTGAAGAAGTGACCGTTATACTTTTGCGCCCGATCTAAGAACAACTCTATTCGGAGAACTGTCTGATGAAACTAATTTCGCTTGCTCTATTGTGTGTTGCCATCGCTCTGGTCGCCGTCGCTTGCACTGAAACGTCAACGACCACCAACACAAACACCGCGCGCACGGCTGCTTCGCCCGCGGCTCCAGCCGCAACCGCGACGCCCGATCCACTCGCCGGCGCGCGCGCCAACTTCACCAAGAACTGCGAGCCGTGTCACGGCGCGAACGGCGAAGGCGGACTCGTCAAAGTCGATAACAAGCAGATCAAAGTTCCGTCATTGAAGTCAGACCACGCAATCAAACACACCGACGATCAAATCGCCAAAATGATCACGAACGGCGAGGAAGCAATGCCGGCCTTCAAAGACAAGATGTCGCAACCGGAGATCGCCGACATGGTGAAATTCGTTCGTACGCACTTCCAGGGCAAGTAAGAGTTAGCCACAGATTACACGGATTACACGGATCAGAAATTCTGATCTGTGTAATCCGTGTAATCTGTGGCGATGTTTTGCTTTTGTTCCTCTTTGTGGCACCATTCCACGCGTGCACCCGTAGCTCAGTTGGATAGAGCGTCTGACTTCGGATCAGAAGGTCGCAGGTTCGAGCCCTGCTGGGTGCACCACGACAATGTCCAACGAACAACGGGCCCAACTCGCACTCCTCGGCATTCGCTACGACGAAAATTCGTCCTTCACCAAAGGTGCGGCTGATGCGCCGCCGCAGATTCGCGCCGCACTGCGTTCTGATGCGTGGAATCTGACCAGTGAAAACGGAACGGATCTTTCCGGCGATTCAGTTTTCTTTGACGCAGGCGACATCGAGCCAGTCGCGGGCAGTCAGATGTCCGCCTTGATCGAAAACTCTGTCTACACGTTGATCGCTGACGGGTTCATGCCGATCTCACTCGGTGGTGACCACTCGATCACGTATCCGATCGTGAGAGCGTTCGCGCGCAAGTACAAAGATCTGAGCGTCCTTCATTTCGACGCGCATCCGGACATTTACGATAGTTACCAGGGGAATCGTAATTCACACGCGTCGCCGTTCGCGCGCATCATGGAAGAGAAACTGGTGAAGCGACTCGTGCAGGTCGGGATCAGAACGTTCACCGCGCATCAACGTGAGCAGGTAAGGAAGTTTGGGGTCGAGTCGATCGAGATGCGCAACCTGAACGGCAATTTGCAACTCGAGTTTGATACCCCAGTTTACATCTCGTTCGATATGGACGCGCTCGATCCGGCGTTTGCGCCCGGCGTGTCACATCGCGAGCCAGGTGGTTTATCTACAAGGCAGGCGATCGATCTGATTCAACGACTGAAAGGAAAGGTCATCGGCGCAGATATCGTCGAATTCAATCCACGCATGGACCCACTTCACGTCACGGGTACCGTCTGCGCCAAACTCCTCAAAGAGATCGCGGCAAAAATGATTGAATAAAAACCATCCACAGATTGCGCAGATTATCTGTGTAATCTGTGGATAACTATCGTTCGGTGATAGGAACGTAGTCGCGTGTGCGATCGCCGAGGTAAATCTGTCGTGGACGCGCGATCTTCTGATCGGCATCCTCGAGCATCTCGACCCACTGGGCCAGCCAGCCTGACGTTCTCGGAATCGCGAACATCACCGGAAACATGTCGACCGGGAAACGCATCGCCTGGTAAATAATTCCCGAGTAGAAATCGACATTCGGATACAGCCGCCGTTTCACAAAGTAATCGTCTTCGAGCGCGATTCGTTCGAGCTCGAGCGCGATGTCGAGCAGCGGATCCTTCCCGGTCACTTCAAACACTTCATACGCGACCTTCTTGATAATGCGCGCGCGCGGATCGTAGTTCTTGTAAACACGATGACCGAAGCCCATCAAACGAAACTCACCTGCCTTCACACGCTTGATGTACTCCGGCACCTTTTCAACCGAGCCAATCTCCTTCAACATCCGCAACACCATCTCGTTCGCGCCGCCGTGCAGTGGTCCATAAAGTGCCGCCGCCGCGCCCGCGAGTGACGAAAACGGATCGCTGTGCGCGCTACCGATACTGCGCATCGCATTCGTGCTGCAATTCTGTTCGTGATCGGCGTGCAGAATGTAGAGCACGGTCAGCGCCTTCTCGAGCACCGGATTCGGCTTATACTTCAGCTCCGTCGTCTTGAACATCATATTGAGGAAGTTGCCTTCGTAACTCAGATCGTTATCCGGATACGAATACTGCATCCCAATGCGATGTCGAAAAGCGAACGCCGCAATCGTCGGCACTTTCGCGATCAATCGATAGATCTGCTTACAACGAAGCTCGACGTTGAAGATGTCTTTCGCGTCGGGATAAAAAGTCGAAAGCGCGCCGAGCGTTGCTTCAAACATGCCCATCGGATGCGCGTTATAGTGAAACCCGTCGATGACCTTCTTGATGTTCTCGTTAATGAACGTGTGGTAGGTGATGTTCTTGGTCCATCCCTCGAGCTGAGTCGCGGTGGGGAGCTCACCATTCAACAACAGGTACGCGACTTCGAGATAAGTGCTCTTCTCGGCAAGCTGCTCGATCGGATAACCGCGATACTCGAGGATTCCCTTATCGCCGTCGATGAAAGTGATACGGCTCTTGCACGACGCCGTATTCATGAATGCGGGATCGTATGTCATCAGGCCAAAATCGTCGTCAGACACTTTGATCTGGCGCAGATCCATGGCCTTTATCGTGCCGTCCTGAATGGGTAACTGATACTGCTTCCCCGTGCGATTGTCGGTGATTGTCAGACTGTCTTCACTCATAAAACTATTTTGCCACAGATGAACACGGATGACGCAGATCAGAATGGCTGATCCGTGTCATCCGCGTTCATCTGTGGCTAAATATTCTTACTTAACGCCTAGCAGTTCGATCTCAAAATCCAGATTGGCGTTGGCAGGGATGTTTGGTGGATTGCCGGCTGGACCGTAAGCGAGCTTGCTCGGAATCCAGAGTCTGCGTTTGCCGCCGACCTTCATCGTCTGGAGACCTTCGTTCCAGCCCTCGATAACACGCCCGAGCTTGAAGTCGATCGGCTTGCCGAGAGTGTATGAGTTGTTGAACTCCTTGCCGTTTTCAAGCCGGCCGATGTAGTGGACCGTGACGGTTTGTCCCATTGTCGGAGTGGCACCGTCGCCGACTTTCAAATCCTGGTATTTCAATCCGGAAGCAGTCGTGATCTCAGGCGCGGCTTTTGACCTGTTGCGCAGAGTTGAAATCACGTACACAGCCACAAAAGCCGCGACTGCCGCAGTTACGATTATGGCAATGACTTTTTTCTTTTGATCGCTACCGCTAGACGGCCTTGTCGTACTTGCGGCGTTTGGATTTGAAAGTGCAACTCGAGGGCGTTTTCTTGCCCTTTCGATTTTTCGATGTCGACTTGTTGGCACGAGAGGGGACCTGCTTTCTATGATTATCAGCGGGAAATCGTTATACAGTATATTCTTCCGCTATGCCACTCGTAGCCGTCATACCTGAACCAAACGCACCGGTCGAAGTTCGTGAAGTCGGCGAGCCCGATCTCGAGCCAAACTCCGCGCTACTCGAAGTCGAAGTCTCGGAAGTTTGCGGCACTGATGTTTACGTGCAACAGGGCCGGCTCGCGGGTGTGCCGTACCCTTTAGTTCCGGGACACGTCTCTGTCGGACGTTTGCAGAAGATTCGCGGTGAGCTGCTCGACGTCGAAGGCAAACAATTCAATGAAGGCGATCGCATCACGTTTCTCGATGTTCATCGTACTTGCAACGCTTGCTGGTACTGCCTCGTCGCCAAAGCCGGCACACGCTGCCCGCAACGAAAAGTTTACGGCATCACTTACGGTCTCGATGATGGGCTCAGTGGCGGATGGTCCACGCACATCTACATCAAACCGGGCACGCGCTGTATTCAGCTCGACGCGGAACCCGAGACATTCATGGCCGGAGGTTGCGCGTTGCCGACCTCGCTTCACGCAGTCGAGCGTGGCGACATAAAGATCGGCGACACGGTCCTCGTGCTCGGCTCGGGTCCGGTCGGTATCAATGCGATCGTGCTGGCGCTGATGCGTGGCGCGCTGCGTGTGCTCTGCATCGGCGCACCGCAGACGCGACTCGATGCGGCAATCGAAGCTGGCGCTCATGCTGCGCTCAACATCAAGACGCAAGATGACACGCAACGACTAGCGTGGGTGCTGGAACAGACCAGCGGACGTGGCGCAGACGTGACGATTGAAGCGACAGGCGCGCCCGAGGCTGTAGTCCAGTCGATGAGGTTTACGCGTGATGCGGGAACGGTGGTTGTTGTCGGGCAGTACACAGATCACGGACTGACATCATTCAATCCGCATCTCGATCTAAATAAGAAACACTTGGATGTGCGTGGGTGTTGGGGATCGGAGTTCTCGCACTTCTTTCGTGCTACTCAACTAGTGAAGCACCGGCCGGAAGCATGGTTGCGGATGAAGTTGGAGTCGTACGGATTG
>Ga0208338_1000055_pt1 | contig 53188 bp, 36 predicted proteins | sample ForSoiNitrogNN91_FD_187858 | JGI IMG/M metagenome (GOLD analysis project Ga0208338, IMG submission 187858) | Forest soil microbial communities from Browns Valley, California, USA, that are Nitrogen fertilized - NN91 (SPAdes) | ecosystem: Environmental > Terrestrial > Soil > Temperate forest ...
TTCATGATCAACCAAACGGAAAGCGACATCCCACGCGTCAATCAACCCTCGCTCGATCGCCTGAAAGAACTGAACACCCAATGGACCTCATTGAAATCCCGCGGCACCGAGCTCCTGAATCAAGATCTCCCGGCCTTCAACAAACGCCTCTGGGACGCCGGCCTCGGCGCTATTTGGAAGGACAGTTAAGAGAAAATATTCGCCAGAACTAAGATTTTCGTTATGTTAGCCCAAAGTAGTAATGTCACCTTTCTCCAAAGTTGAAATGTCCCCTTTTGTGATACTGAAGCTGAAACTTCAACACGAAAGGTACGGAGCAGGTGGAACCCCCTACTACGAATGAGCCAACCAGAACTGACGCGACTGGAAGTTACTTTGCGCATTTGGGTGACATTTCAACTTTGGGTTTACATTGACAAAAGTTGTTATTGACAGGTTCGGGAAATAGGCATATTGTCACGCGCACAGTTAGAACTTTGTACCCCCACAAAACCCTGACTGCTGTTGTGTGTCCATTTTGCTGTGAAAGGTACTCATTAGCCTTCACGGTTCCAATTTAATCTGACTCTTGGGCGTCCCCCATTGAGGTTTTCCTCGCAGAAAGCTTCCTCCGGTGCCAGGCCTACGGTTTCGATTGTTTGGAAAGTTCACGGCACATCATGATGCCGGGCTGTTAACAGGACTTGAAGCGACCAAGGATCAGGAGCTACTTAGTTATCTCCTAATCCACCGCGATCGTCCCCACTCACGCGAAGCACTCGCGTCACTGCTCTGGGGCGATACGTCTACGGAAAAGTCCAAAAAATACCTGCGCCAGGCGCTGTGGCACCTGCATGCCGCGCTGAACTCCGATAACACTTCAGATGTGCTGATGGTGGACCACGACTGGCTCAGTCTGAATCCCTGCACCAACCTCTGGACCGACGTCGCTGATTTCGAGAGTGCGTTTTTAGCTGCCGAGGGAGTCCCGGGTCGACAGCTTGACGCTGACAAAGCGCGGGGATTGAAAGACGCCGTCACGCTTTACAACGACGACCTGCTCCCCGGCTATTACCAGGACTGGATCCTCTTCGAGCGCGAGCGTTTGCAGAATATGTACCTGCTGATGCTCGACAAACTGATCGTGTATCTCCAGTTTCGAGGCGAGTATGAAGTGGCGCAAGGCTACGGCGCGACGATACTGCGATACGATCCCGCTCGCGAGCGCACGCATCGACAACTGATGCATTTGTACTCACTCGCGGGTGATCGGACGTCGGCGTTACGACAATTCGATCGTTGCGCCCAGGCGCTCAAACAGGAGCTCGGAGTCAAACCGGAGAGAAAGACTTTCGAGCTTTATGAACGAATCAAATCAGATCAGATGGGGCACAACGATATTCCCGAAAACTTACCTCACACGTCAACTTCATCTGACATTCTCACCCGCCTAAAACAGCTTCAGGCCATCGTCTCGGGAGTCCAACGTCGCATTCAACGCGACATCACAGCGGTTGAAGGCGTTCTACAATCCGAGCCACCTAAATCCCGTCACAAAACCAGCCGCGGATAACACCGTTAGATAGCTAGAACAAGTCAGGAAGAGGGGCTTGCCTCCGCCGTTGCTTGGATTGGATGAGCGGCGGCAAGCCCCTCTTCCTGACTTGTTCTTCACTAATAAGACGTTTTAGAGACGCACGCAAGACGCTTGGGCAGCGCTGCGTTTTGTATAACCCGCGTCCAGATATGAATTGAAAGATTGCTCGCTCCCCAAGCCCAAAACATGGACTTAACAGAGTCCAAAGTTCATTCCTTCATCGTCAAGCTTTGGCTTGAGGGCGATGCCACGGCGTTCGTTTGGCACGGGCACATAACACACGTGCCGAGCGGCGAACGTCGCTATTTCAAAAAGCTGAGCGGTATCACAGATTTCGTCAGCGAATACCTCGACGGAAGGAAAGCGCAGCAGCCAGACCTCAAATCGCGCATGAAGGGCTGGCTCAAAAAACGCCGGGCGTAAAGAAGATGGGAACGTTTCAGGCAATCGCCGCGACCGGACAAGCCATGCTGGGACTGCTGTCTGACGCCGTGCCGCGCGACCAGTTTCCCAACGCGCAGTTTGAGCTCTACCAAATGAGCAACTTTCAGCAGCCGATGGAAGAAGGTATTTCCTTGTTTCTCTACCGCATCGCTGCCAACACGTCGCGCCGAAATCTGCCGCCAACCACCGGAGCTGATGGACGTCGCTTCCGCCCACCGATCCCGGTCGATCTCTACTACATCGCGACGGCCTGGGCGCCCACCGCAGTCAGACAACAACGACTGCTTGGTTGGACCATTCGCATGTTTGAAGACGTGCCAATACTGCCCACAGGCTTGCTCAACAACTACGGTCCGGAACCTGAGATTTTCAAACCAGGCGAGACGGTCGAGGTCGTTCTCGATTCACTCACGCTCCAGGACCTGAACAATTTCTGGGGCGTCAGCAAAAGCAGTCTGCAACTTTCGGTCGGCTACGTCGCGCGCATGTTGCACATCCAGTCGTCAATGCCGATCACGGAATACGCAGAAGTGCAGACGCGCGAGTTTGGGGTGGGAAAAGTTTAGACGATGGCGGCACCGTTCATCACTCTCGATCGTTTGACCATGGTCGCGCCGCTCGGTCTGCGCTTTCACGACGCGACCACTGGCACGATCGTCGGCGATGGTTTGGTTGTTTGGGCATACCCGGTGGGAAAACTAACCGCGAAACGGCAAGCAATTGCCAATCGCAAAGGCGTTTACGTGCTACATCACGGTTACGGATTACGTGCGAGAGAAAACGGCGACGGATCGCGTTTCTACTGGGACCATCCCGATCCGCCAAACAGGGATTTCGTGATCGAAGTCACTGACCTGCAGCGGCGTTATCAACCGTTTCAGTTCACCGCGAGTCTTCCAGCCGAGGGCATTTTTAAGTGGCTCGATTCTCCGCCATCCACGCGCACGACTGTGCCCCTTTTTCCAGCGCCAACACAAAGCGTAGCGTCGGGAATGGCCGTTATTCGCGCTGACTTGTGGGACACATCTCTGGACGCGCCGGCAGCGTGGGCTGTGATCGAAGCGTTCACCGCCGGCAAATTCCTCGGACGCGGAATCGCAGACGACGTGGGACGTATCGCGGTCATCTTCTCTTATCCAGCACCTTTGTCGTTTGCACCCGCATCGCCACTCGGATCGCCTTTGGGCTCTCCGCCGATAGCAACGAGTCCGCCGTTAACGGAGCAGGTTTGGCCATTAGAGCTGCACGCGTTCTACACGCCCGTGCGCCCGGTCGCACCGCCGCCCGATTTCATAGAAGAAGTTGGACCACCACTGCCAGATCTTAGATTCACTTTATCGCAGCCGGCCGCAACGTTGTGGGCCGATGCAGACCAAACAGAAATATTGGAAACAAACTTGCGATTCGGTCGCGAGCTGATCTTGAAATCCAGACCATCACCGTCGTCACCGCCTTCGCCGCTGTCGCAACCGCGTGATTCGGTGTTGTTCATAACCCCGGCGGTCTCACCGCCATAAGGAGGAGTCATGCCTGAATACCTTGCTCCGGGAGTTTACGTCGAGGAGACATCGTTTCGGTCAAAATCGATCGAAGGAGTTAGCACGACCACGACGGGTTTCATCGGCCCGGCTCGATACGGACCGCTCGATTTGGAACCCGATATCATTACCAGTTTGGGAGAATTCGAGCGCACCTACGGAGACCGGCAACAGTTGAACTTCTCCGACGCTACCGGAATGGATAACTACCTGTGGCACGCGGCGCGCGCGTTCTTCGAAGAGGGCGGCAAACGTCTCTACGTCTCGCGCGTGTTCCGACCTGCCGCCGACGATGATGACGGGCGTGCGAGCGCTACGTTGCCGACATCTGGCGGAAACGGTGCGGTCACGATCAGCGCGCGCTTTCCAGGCGAGGCGGGAAACATGCGCGTTCGTTTTGATCTGCTCGTGGGCCAGAACGTACTCGGCACTAATGAATTTGGCGATGCCCGCGTGGCCGGACTCTTCGATGGCGACGTTGTTTGGATGGCTGATACGTCGAGCCCAATCGGCAGTCCGCTCGGCACGGGCCAACTGTTCCGCGCGTCGTTTAATCAGGAGACGCAGGCGTGGATCTTCCGATCGTCTGGCAGTCCAGGTAGCGAGTTGGGGCTCGATCAACTGAATGCTAATGGCGGCGACGTTATCCGCACTGTCACCGTGAGCGTGACTGTGATTCCGAACGATCCGTCTACTTTTCCGGAAACATGGGCCGCGTTGCCGGTTGAGCCGGGTCACCTTCAATCCGGTATGCCTGACTCGCTATCGGCGAGGTTTGCGGCGCATCCGAACAATCTCGCGCAGGCGCGTTCGTTGCCGATCGTTATCGAGCTTGGAAGTAGCGTGGAGACCGGCGTCGATGTTTTGACCGCAATCTTCGGACTCAATGCGACGGACTTCTCGGATCCTGACGAGCCGCTGTTTGTTGAAGTCTCATTGACTGGCGGCAACGACGGCGCGCGTCCGAGTGCGAGTGAGTATGAAGGCGTTGAAGAGCCTGGCAAGACCGGTCTCAAGATCTTCGAAGACATCGAAGACATCTCGATCGTCGCCGCGCCCGGTTCAACGTTTGGTTACGAGAATGGCTATCGCGCCGATGCAAACACGATCATCAACCTGCTCATCAGTCACGCGAGTCGCATGCGTTATCGCATCGCCGTACTCGACAGCGGCCAGGGCCAGAGTATTTCGCAGGTGCGAGCGTTGCGCGCGCGGTTTGATTCGACTTACGCGGCACTTTATTACCCGTGGGTTCGCGTGCTCGATCCGGTGACGCGCAAGGAGATCAACCTGCCGCCGAGTGGATTCGTGGCGGGCATCTACGCGCGCAACGACATCAATCGCGCGGTCTACAAAGCACCGGCGAATGAGGTCGTGAATCTCGCGCTCGGTTTTGAGAAGCTGCTCAACAAGTCGCAGCAGGACGTTCTCAATCCGGAAGGTATCAACTGTTTCCGCTTCTTCGAAGGGCGCGGTTTCAGGCTTTGGGGCGCGCGCACGATCAGCTCCGATCCCGAGTGGAAATATGTGAACCTGCGTCGCTACTTCGCTTACCTCGAACACTCGATCGACAAAGGAACGCAATGGGCCGTCTTCGAGCCGAATGGAGAAGCGCTCTGGGGCAACGTGCGACGGACGATCGAGGATTTCATGCTCAACGAATGGCAGATGGGTGCGCTACTGGGAGATAAGCCGGAGAAGGCGTTCTTCGTGAAGTGTGATCGATCGACGATGACGCAGAACGATCTCGATAACGGAAGGCTCGTTTGCCTCATCGGCCTCGCGCCGCTGCGCCCCGCGGAGTTCGTAATCTTCCGCATCGGCCAGTGGACCGCGGATCGGAAGGTTTAGTGCCTACTTGCGTCTTTGCGACCTTTGCGCCTTTGCGTGCAACGATCGTTTTTCACGCAAAGACGCAAAGATCGCAAAGGCGCAAAGAAGAAGCTGACTATTTAAGGAGGACTTTATGGCAGTTCTACGCGATCGCCCTTATGTTCAATTCAACTTTCTCGTCGACCTCGGCACGGGCAATACGGATGGTCCGGAGGCAGGCTTCCAGGAGATTAGCAACATCGGTATGGAAGTCACGGTCTCCGAGTATCGCAACGGCAACTCGAAAGAGAACAGCGTGCGCAAGATCACGGGCCTGAATAAAGCCACCGACGTCACGATGAAACGCGGAGTTATCGGTTCACTCAATCTCTACCAATGGCTCAATGACATTCGCAATGGAAATCAGAACGCCGAGCGGACCGTCACGATCCAGTTGCAAAACGAAGATCACACAGCCGTGGTCCAAACCTGGAAACTGCTGCGCGCGAAGATCATCAAGCACGTCAGCGGCCCGGTTAACGCCAAGGGAACTGACGTTGCGATGGAAGAGCTCACACTCGCTTACGAACGACTCGAAATGGAGTAGGTAAATGAGTGCGCGCGCGCCGAGAAGATTGCCCGGGTTTCGCTTCGAAACTCAGGCGCCACCATTGCCCGAGGTTCTGCCTCGTATGGACATCGCCGTGTTTATCGGGTTCGCTGCGTCCGGACCGTTGCAAACACCGGTGGCCGTGGAGTCTGAACCACAGTTCACGGCGATCTTCGGTGACGACGCGCCACTCGCGTGGGACCTCGTGCGCGGTGAAGAGATTCACGCGCATCTTGGACCAGCAGTGCGCGCGTTTTTCCGTAATGGTGGACAGCGTTGTTGGATCATTCGCGTTGCACGACAAAGTGCGAATGAGTCTCAACCGCTGAATCGCGCGCGTTACAACTATTTCCCGATTCCATATCTCGGTCGTGCTGAGTTCAATGCGAACGGACAGATAGCTAGCCTTACACCGGCGTTTGCGCGTGGCAGATCCGAAGGCAGTTGGTCTGATGCGCTGCGGGTGAGCACGGCGTTGCTGTCCCGACCGATTCAGGTGAGCGGCGCGTTGCAGCAGGACGGTGTTGGTTACGCGCTTTCGATCGTGCGCGATCCATCGAATCCGCTTGCGACCGGCGACATGATCCGTCTGAGTTATGAGAGTGCTGGCGTTTCGGTGTTGCTCGCACTGCAAACGATCACGAGCGTGTTGTCGAGTCCACCAGCCACGCCGTTAGTGAATTCGACCTCGAGTCGAGCTGTTTGGCTGTTGTCGCTGTCGAACGATCCGAGTGCGCCATCGCCGAACACTCCAGTGACAGCGGCAGTGTTCACACGAGAAGCGATCACTTCGCCTCTGAATGAGCAAGACAACATCGACGGATTTGAAATTGTCTACAACGCAGTGTTCGTAGACAAGAAGATCACGCTGAAGCTGCTCGACTGCCCACTCGCCGACGCGCCACAGCCCGGATCGCTCGTCAGGATCGATCGGGGCAGCAATCATTGGTGGATGACGGTCGATAGTCTCGACTTCACGAGCGGCGACGAAGGCGTCCCGGTGTTATCGGGCAGCGCATCTCGCATCATCGATCCTCCGAATCCGTTACCCGTTGCGACACCGGCCGGCGAGCGTCTCAGCTTCGAGATCTGGGTGCAACAAGCCGAAGAGTATTCAATCAGCCTCAGCGATCTTGGCTTCGCGCCGGATCACGAACGCTTCTGGTCACTGTTACCAACGGACGAAGAAGTCTATCGCCCGACTGATACGCCCACGACTGAAAACCCGGCAACGCTGCTCTGGAAGCAGGTCGGCGATCTGTTTCGTTTTCCACTCGCCGGACTTGGACCAGCCGACGAGATCTACTTTCCATTGTTGATGCCCAGCCTTGCTGAAAACTATCTCGGCCCGGTCGCGCTGCCTGGCGATGAGAGAGAACGAGACGGGCTCGCAGAGTTTGATGCGGCGCTGTTTTTGGATCGCGATCTCGTCGAGATCGGCGCTGCAAATCTCGCCACGACAGCCGACTTCCTTCAGTATCTTTCACCGCGTCCGCGTCTTTTGGCTGGCATGCACGCCGCATTTCCACTCGAGGAAGCGACGATCATCGCCGTGCCTGATGCAGTGCATGGTGGTTGGATCAAGCATGAGCGCGAGCCACTCGTGAATCCTCAGCCCTCACCGCCGCCGCTGCGTCCCGAGTGGTGGCACTTTCTCGACTGCAATCCAGCGCCGAAGAAAACGCCCGCGCTCAGCAGTTGCGATCCGGAACCGCCTGAGCCGTCGCCCATCAGGCCAGTGCACGAGCCTGAATGGGGCAACTTCCTAAATTGCTCGATCCAGATCATCGAGCCGCCGCAGTTATTCGCGTTTCCGCAGTTCAGCAGCGACGGGAACATCACTCTGCGCTGGGAGCTCTCGCCGCCACAAGTAGCACATTACGTGCTCGAAGAATCGTCGCAACCAAACTTCTCCGACGCCGTGACGGTCTTCGAAGACACGACGAGCAGCTTCACGCTCTACGGTCGCCGCGCCGGTGATTACTACTATCGCGTGCGTGCAATCATCGGCGCTGACACCAGCGACTGGTCCAACGGCGTTGCGGTTCGCGTTGAAGACGAAGACTCGCGCTGGATCGTCGATACCAAAGACTACGTTCCCGACGTGCTGCTTGCCGTGCAGAGATCGCTTCTCCGCTTTTGTGCAGCGCGCGGCGACATGTTCGGCGTGTTGTCACTGCCTGAGCACTATCGCGAAGACAAGGCGATCGAACACACGAGCCTGCTGCGTGCGACGCCGAACGTCGCACCGCCAACCGAAGGCGTTTCGGCGCTCAGCTTTGGTGAAGTCAACGTGTTCAGTTACGGCGCGGTCTATCATCCGTGGCTGCTCGGTCGCGAGGACCGGAACGATTCCGTGATCTCGATGCCTCCGTGTGGTGCCGTGAGCGGCTCGATTGCCGAATCGGCCTTAACTCGCGGTGCCTGGATCGCGCCTGCCAATCGCCCGTTGCGTGGTGTCGTTGCACTCAAACCGTCACTACTCCCCGAAAGACGTCTCGAACTTCAGGACGCACTCGTCAACATCGTGCGACAAGAGCCGCGCGGCTTTCTCGTACTCGATTCTGACACGTTGAGCGCCGATGAAGACTTGCAGGAGATCAGTGTGCGTCGCCTGTTGATTCTGCTGCGTCGCCAGGCTTTGCAGCTCGGCGTCACTTACGTCTTCGAGCCAAACAGCACGGCGTTTCGTCGTGCGGTCGATCGCGGCTTCACCGAAATGCTCGACGGGATGTTTGAGCGTGGCGCGTTTGCGGGCGCGAATGCGGCAACGTCGTACCAGGTCGTGACTGACAGCTCGCTGAACACGCCGCAAAGCATCGATCTCGGGCGCTTCATCGTCGAGCTGCGCGTCGCGCCGTCGCTGCCGATGCGCTTTCTGACGATTCGCCTGGTCCAAACAAGCGATCGAACCCACGCACTGGAGGTGAGATAGCTCGTGGCTAATCCTGCGTATCCGTTCACTGCGTTTAATTTCGCGGTCGAGATCAAGGTTGACGGCGTGGCGATGCAGGTGGTCGATGCTGCGTTTTCCGAGTGCGATGGGTTGGAAATGACGATGGACGTGAAGACCATTCGCGAAGGCGGGAACAACGGCAGGCAGATCCGTCTGACTGGTCCACTCACGTTCGGGCAAGTGACGATGAAGCGTGGCATGACTTCGAATCTCGAACTGTGGGATTGGTTCAATCTCATGCTCACCGATCAATCGCTGCGCGCAGATGCGGAGGTCGTGATCTTTGCCTCTGACGGCGAGACGGAGCGCGCGCGGTTTCAGTTGTCGCGCTGCGTGCCGGTGAAGTTGAAGTCGCCGCCGTTGAATGCGAAGGATGGCGCGGTCGCGATCGAGGAGTTGCAGATCGCTTACGAGAAGTTGACGTTGAAGAAACCGTGAGGACACGTTGATGCCAGGCGCACAAAAACTGGAAAAAGCAGAGCTTCGAGAGCTCGACGCCGCGTTTACGAACGAGATCAACACCGACAAGAAGTGTCAGGTGCAGTTCAACCCTGAGACGCTGAAGGTCAGCTTTGCGAACCAGGTGGCGACGCCGTCCGGCGCGGGCGATCAGAAGGGCACGCCAGCGCGACAGTTTGTCGGCGCGGGCACGACGAAGCTGAGTTTGCAGTTGTGGTTTGACGTCACCGCGCCGATGCCGCCGGAGCAGAAGAAGGAGCAGGACGTTCGCAAGCTAACGGCGAAAGTCGCGTACTTCATCACGCCGAAGCCCGAGGGTGACAAGTTTGTGCCGCCGGCCGTGCGGTTCATCTGGGGATCGTTTCAGTTCGACGGAATCATGGAGTCGATGGAGGAATCGCTCGAGTTCTTTTCGAGTGATGGGCGGCCGTTGCGCGCGAGCGTCACGATTAATTTGACGCAGCAGAAGATCACGGAGTTCACGTTCAGGCCGACGGCTGGACCAGGCGCAAAACCATCGCCGGGCACGCGACCGCTGACGCCCGCGCCGCAGGGAAAGTCCGTGCAAAGCATGGCCGACAGCCAAGGCAAAGGCGATAACTGGCAAGACATCGCGTCCGCGAATGGGATTGAAAATCCGCGTCTCTTGCAGCCGGGACAGTTGTTGGATCTGAACGCCAGCGCGAGCGTCTCATTTCAGGTTGGAGTTGAGATATGAAGAGAATTTTTTCACGCAAAGACGCAAAGATCGCAAAGGCGCAAAGATGGCCCCTTGGAGCCCGGCAGGCTTTGCGTCTTTGCGATCTTTGCGTCTTTGCGTGAAACCTACCTTTAGGAGGTTGAGATGGCAGTTGTAGTTAACGAAGTGGAAGTAGTTCCCGCTGAGCGGGCGCCGGCGGAACAGGAAAAGGGTGGCGGCGGCGAGCAAGCACCGTCGGAGCACGACATCCGCCGCATGGTTGAACAACAGATGAGTCGCTGCGAGCGCGTTTGGGCCTATTAACCCATGGCTGACGAGACCACAGGACTAAAAGAATCTCGACCAAGCGTTGTCGTTAACAACGAAGTCAATGGCCCGCTCGGTGGCGGACTGCTGACACTGATGATCGTCGAGAACACCAACGGTCTCTATCGCTGCGAAGCCAAGTTCGGCAATTGGGGCGAGAAGAACAGCACCACCGATTTTCTCTACTTCGATCGCAGCGTGCTCGAGTTCGGCAAAGACTTCGAGATCAAGCTCGGCAACGATTCGATCTTCAAAGGAAAGATCATGGGACTGGAAGGCAATTTCCCTGAAGGACAGTCACCCGAGATCAGCGTGCTCGCCGAAGACCGTTTTCAGGATTTGCGCATGACACGCCGCACCAGGACCTTCACTGACGTCAGCGACGCCGATGTGATCAAGCAAATCGCAACCGATCACGGTCTGACACCGGAGGTTGACGTGCCTGGTCCAACCTACAAAGTGCTCGCGCAGGTGAATCAAAGCGACCTCGCGTTCATCCGCGATCGCGCGCGCTCGGTCGATGCTGAAGTTTGGATGTCAGACAAAACGCTGCACGCGAAAGCACATACCGGCCGCAACGGCGACAAGCTGCAGATGACTTACGGCAACCAGTTGCGCGAGTTCAACGTGCTCGCCGATCTCGCGATGCAACGCACAAGGGTCGCGGTGAACGGCTGGAACATCTCGAATAAAGCCGCGATGCAGTTTGAAGCAACTGACTCCGCGATCAGCAGCGAGCTGAACGGCGACACGAGCGGCGTCAGCATTCTTCAATCGGCTCTGGGTGAACGTAAGGAAGCACTCGCGCACACAATCCCGCTGAACGATCAGGAAGCGCAACACGAAGCCGAAGCGTTCTTCCGAATGAGCGCGCGACGGTTTGTAGTCGGGCATGGCGTTGCAGAGACGAACAAGTCGCTGCGCGCAGGTTCGCAACTCGATTTGCAGGGACTCGGACCACTCTTCAACGGTAAGTATTACGTCGCCGAAGTGAAGCACATTTTCGACAGTACCAAGGGATTGCGATCGGAGTTCCGCTCGGAACGAGTCGGGATTGGAAAGTAATGGAAAAGCCACCACTCGAAATGATCCTCGATGTGCGTTTGCCAAGCGGTCTTGGCGGTCGCTGGTACGGCGCGTTTCCCGCGCTCGTGACGGACGTCGTCGATCCCGAAGGACTCGGACGCGTGAAGATCGCTCTGCCATGGTCACCCGATACCGCGGGCGCGCGTTACGAGACGTGGGCGCGACTGGCGACGTTCATGGCCGGCAACAATCGTGGTAGCTGGTTCATTCCCGACGTCGATGACGAAGTGCTAATCGTGTTTGAAGGTGGCGATCCGCGTCGACCGTACGTGATTGGCAGTCTTTGGAACGGCAAAGACAAGCCGCCTGAGTCGATGGACGGCGCGGGCAAGAACTTCAAGAAAGTGCTCCGTTCGCGCAATGGCGTGAAGCTGACGATGGACGACACCGACGGGCGCGAGCAGGTCATCCTCGAAACGCCCGGTGGTCAGAAACTGACGTTGAAGGATGGACCAGGCGCAGTCGAGATCGTAGACAGTAACGGCAACTCGATCAAGATGGAAGCGAGTGGCATCACGATCACGGCGTCCGCGAAAGTGACGATCAATGCGTCGCAAGTCGCCGTGTCGGCGGGAATGGTGACGGTTGATGCAGCGATGTCGAAGTTTAGTGGTGTCGTGCAGTGCGACACGATGATCAGCAACTCGGTGATCAGCGCGTCTTATACGCCCGGCGCCGGAAACATCTGGTGAAAGCGGATCACAAAAAGCACAAAGATGAACACAAAAGGCACAAAAAGAGATAAGCATTTTTCAGAAATAGTTTTTGTGTTTTTGTGCTTTTTTGCGGCTAAAAACAATGGCTAAGGATCAAGTCCAATGGGCAGCACCGTCGCCACTCTGGCCCATCGCGGCCGGAACGAGCGACATCCGTTTGCGTCGCAACGCGCTGCGCAAGCCGGTGATCCTGCGCTTCGCCGCTGACACGTTTATGGACGACTTCGTGAACTTGCTCGAAACCGATCCGTCGCGCATGCACGAGCTCGTCGCAACGCCCGAAACGTGGCGTGGACCAACAGCCGAACCTGCACCCGCGAAGCCTGCGCCACTCTTCGCCCGCAAGCTGAGCCGGCTCGGACTCGCAGCCGCAAAGAAACAAGGTCTCGTGCCTTCACCGAGCGGCAAAGGTGTTTCGTCACTGCTGACGCTGAACACCGCCGTGCAACCGAAGAAGCTCAAGCTCTACCAGCCCGCGCACCAGCGTTATTACCTCGTCGCGTCGTCTCTCGTTTGCGGTCGGGCCGGTCTACCGGATCGCGCAATCAATGCGGGCCGGCAGGAGAAGGTCACGTACGTCGTGCGCCGGATGTTTCCGCCTGGACCACTCGACATCAGCATCGCGCTGCCTGCATTCGATCCGGCGATGTGGGAAGAGTACGCGTATGTTGCGACTTCAACAGGCAATCGCTGGCAGCGCATTCCGAAGCAAAACGATGGTTTATTGATTGACGGCGAAGATCAGTTACCACTCTTCGCGATGAACTTCAGCGAAGACGATGGCCGCGGCAGGCGTGTCGTTGCGGGCCTCGTTCCGGTTGGAAAACGTGAAGCCTACATGGGCGCCGGAATGAAGCAGCAGCAGGGCGATCCGCAGCCGGTGGTCGAGCCGCAACCGATTTCCGATCCGCGCATGATCCTATTCTGGTCGCAAGTGACTGAGCCGTGGAAGAAGCTGCTCGAACAAGCCGCGAATGGCAACAAGATGAACAAGGGATCAAAGATTCCTGACGATCCGAACGATAGTCCGCCACCACTCTTAAACCTGAACGCTGACAACACTGCATCGACAGCGCAAACCCTGCGCGAGCAGATTCAGACCGGTTCGTGGTACGTGCTGCTCGACTTCGCCAACCTGCTCGCAGAGCAAACACCGCGTGTGTGGCGTTTGCTCAATGGTCAGGGACCGCTCGCGGGTGAGCCCGCGTTCAATGCCGCTGAGAATGCACTCGCGACTGCGATCACAGGCACGACTTTCTCTCTAACGAACACGCAAAAAGACGCGTTTGTCGCGAACACTGCTTATTCGACGTCGGCGATCAAAAGCACACTGAAAGACGCGCTGCTCGCCGTGAAAACAGGCTCGATAGAAGCGAATCTCGAAGCAGTAAAAACGTCGTTCGATCGCAAACGAGCGTCGCTCGATCCGTTGTGGCCCAACTTCCTGTTTCCACTTGCTGATCCTTTGCTGCCGAGTGCGATGGCAACGCCAGCTTTGTTGGACCAGGCGAAAGATAACGTTGACGCACTCGCCGTGAAGATTCAGGCGGCGCTACCTGCGGCGCCCGTTGCTGCAGTGCCGAACAACCCGCTCGTGTCGCAGCAACCGATGGACATGCGTGAAGGATGGTTTGTGATCCGTTGCGTGTTCACGCGGCCTGAGTGTGGGCCGATCGATCCGCCGTTGCTGAGCGAGCCGACGGCGCCGTTTCAGATGGCAGGGTTCTTCGATCCGGATGCGCCGGCGCGTCCGATTCGCATCGCGCTGCCGCTCGATACTTCGCCGGCGGGTCTGCGAAAGTTTGATAAGAACACTGCCTTCATGATCTCCGACATGCTTTGCGGGCAGATCGAGCGCGTGAAAGGGCTATCGGTCGCGGACCTGGTGTTGTCAGTGTTGCCGTGGCCGCTGCACAAGGATTTGTCTGTACCGGATGGTGGACCATGCAAGAGCGACTCGGGAATTGAATTTGGAATGATCTGCTCACTCTCGATCCCGATCATCACGATCTGCGCGCTGCTGTTATTGATGATCATCGTCTTCTTGCTCGACCTTATTTTCCGGTGGGTACCGTTCTTTATTTTCTGTTTTCCGTTACCAAAGTTAAAGGCAAAAGCATGAGGTATTCAGCTTCAAATTCCTCAAACAGCGGGGGCAAGCCCCTCTTCCTGACTTGTTCTGGTCAGCAAGAGGGTTTGCTCAACTCGGATAAGGACAAGTCAGGAAGAGGGGCTTTGCCCCCGCTGTTGGGAGGAAATTCGTAAATGAACGCAGGACAGATTTTTGGACGAGGAATGAGTTTTCCGCCGCGCGTGGGGCCGGATGGGCGTGTGACGTGGTCTGAGGGTGAGGCGAATGTGCGTGAGTCGATTCGCGTGATCCTGATGACGGAACAGCCTGAACGCCTACGAACGCCGAAGTTTGGTGGCAGTCTCGGGCGTTTCCTCTTCGAGCCGAACACAGTGAGCACGCGCCGCTCGATCCAGGAACGCATCACGCGCGAGTTGGCCCAGTGGGAGCCGCGCATCCGCGTCGAGTCAGTCAACGTCGATCCGGATCCGTCAGATCCACAGGCTGCGATCGCAACGATTACTTACAAGCTGGTAGCAACACAGGCAGTTGAGCGTGTCAGTGTAGGAGTGAGTTTGGGAGCATAATAATGCCTCTAACAATCCCATCCATCGATGATCGTCGTTACCAGGATTTGCTGAACGAAGCGCTCGCGCGCATTCCCGTTCACAATCCCGAGTGGACGAATTTCAACAAGAGCGACCCGGGCGTTACCCTCCTCGAGCTCTTCGCGTTTCTCACTGAGAATCTGGTGTATCGCTCGAACCAGATCCCCGAGCGAAACCGCCGCAAGTTTTTGCAACTGCTCGGCGTGCCGCTGCAACCTGCGTCTTCAGCGCAGGGTCTCGTGAGTTTCAATAACGATCGTGGACTTCCCGAGACGACCACGCTCAACAGCGGACTCGAAGTGCGCGCGGGCCAGGTTCCCTTCCGCACCGATCACGGCCTCGACGTGTTGCCGATCGAAGCCGCCGTCTACTACAAGCAAAGGATCGTCAGCCCTGACACTGCCGTCACTGACTACTACAAACTCCTCTACGCTTCATATAGCGGACAGCCGCCGAACGACGCCGAGATCCAGCTCTACCAGAGCGTGCCGATTGACGGACGCGAAGGAAACGAAGTCGCGATTGGCCAGGATGCGACTGATCGCTCGGTGTGGGTGGCGTTGATGGTGCGTGCGACCGACAAGCCCGTGGACGCTAGCGAGGGCGCCAAAGAAGATCTCAGAGATAAGGTTCGCAAAGCGATCGCGGGCAAGACGATCAGTCTCGGCATCGTTCCCGCGATTGAGGCCGCGAGTCGTGTGCTCGCGCCCGGCGGGAGCGCGAATCCTGAAGGCGAGCCGCTGCTTCAGTATTTGATTCCGAATGTTCGCAGTGATGGTTTGTTGCCGACTGATCCGGCGCAACGTGTGCCGCAGTACAGACCGCTAGTTGCGAGCCCGCTCGGTAACGTGCTCGAGACGCCTGGTGTTGTTGAGATCACTTTGCCGTCTGCTGCGGAGCTAAAGCTCTGGTCCAATCTCGATCCGCTCGAACAAGGCGTTGCCGATTTTCCACCGTCACTCGAAGACAGTCGTCTGAGCGATCGCGTGATCACGTGGCTGCGCATACAAGCGTCGCCGGGAGTCGGCGCGCGACTGCTTTGGATCGGCATCAACACCGTCACGGTCACACAGCGCGCGCACATCACGAACGAGCTGTTGCTGGATGGGACTGGCGCGCCGGATCAGTCAGTGGTCCTATCGCGCAAGCCGGTGATTCCGAATTCAGTGCTGCTGACTGTGAGCCCGCCCGCGAGTGATACGCAAACATGGCAGGAGCTCGATGATCTGTTGTCGGCTGGTCCGGAAGTTCCGGTACCGGATCTGAGACTGCCGCCTGGCACCGCGCCTGTGCCGCCGCTGCCGTCTGAAGTTTATGTGGTCGATGCGGAGTCGGGTCAGATCAAGTTTGGCGACGGCTTGCGCGGCAAACGTCCGCCGGCTGGCGCGAAGCTCCGCGCGAGTTATGACTACGGCGTCGGTTCCGCGGGCAACGTCTCCGCGGGTTCGATTAATTCGAGTCCGGCTTTACCTGCGGGCATCAAGGTGACGAATCCGGTGCGCACGTGGGGCGGCACGGAAGCGGAGCAAGTCGGCGACGGCGAGAAGCAGATTGCGCGCTACCTGCAACATCGCGATCGACTCGTGAGCGCCGATGATTTCGAAACGATCACGCTGCGCACGCCGGGTGTTGATATCGGCCGCGTCGAGGTGTTGCCTGCGTTCAATCCCGAGCTGGTGCCGAACGAAGCGGGCGATGCGCCGGGCGCGGTGACGTTGCTGATCATTCCGCGCAACGATCCGAACCAGCCCGATGCGCCGGTTGCCGACGCGATCTTTCTCGACACGATCTGTCGCTACCTTGATCCGCGTCGATTGGTGACGACTGAGCTTTACCTGCGTGGTGCGGTTTACAAGCCTGTTTGGATCTCGGTTGGTATCAACGTCGTTGCGGGTGTGGCGACTGCGGAAGTGCGTGAAGCAGTGAAACGCGCACTGCTCGACTTTCTCGCACCAATCTCGAGTGTGAGCGGTCTCACTGACAGTCTTACATCGCTGACGACGCCGGCTTACGCATCGGCTCAAAATGGCTGGCCGTTGTCGAAAGCCGTGACTGCGCGCGAGCTGTTGGCGGTGGCGAGTCGCGTTTCCGGGGTGCTGCTCGTCAACGATGTTCTGATCGCGGAAGACACGAAACCGTCGAGCGATCAAATTCCGATGAATGGTCTCGAGCTGCCGCGCGTGATGGGCATCAGTGTGAGTATCGGCGATCCGATGGATCTCGATTCGTTGCGCGGGCAAGCGCCGGCCGCCGCGGCTCCGGCGACGCGAATTGTTCCGGTTCCGGTAATTCCCGAGGAGTGTTGAATTCTTCTCTGTGTAACCTCTGTGTTCTCTGTGTCTCTGTGGTGATCTTTCCCAATCACTGCTCAACCACAGAGACACAGAGATCACAGAGATTGCACAGAGAAATCTAAAACAATGGACGCCAACGGCACTCGATTTCATCTTCTGTTAGGTCGCGACGACTGGGGCCAATCCCTCGTCGACACGGCCTCCGGGAAGAAGACTCTAAAAGATATGTGGGGCCTGTTGGGTTCAGAGCCGGGTTTGTTTTGGAATGAAGAGCGTAATGAGCTGACACTCGAGCCGCGTCTCTTTAAATTTACTGCCGCACCAAAGGATACGTTTCCGCTGCTCGAGAATCGACGTGGCGCGGCTCGCGATCGTTATGGCAACTGGTTCTGGATTGACGAAACGTCGTTGAAGATTCGCGTGCGCTCGATCGGCTCAGGCCTCGTCACGGATTTCTGGCCGTTGGAGCAGAAGTGCAGTGCTCCCAAATCAAAAGGTGACTTCACGCCTTTGAATGACGAAGTACCAGCTACACCACTGAAGCTGAGCGGCCTTGCGATCACAGAAGATCATTACCTCGTCATCGGTGTTACCGAACCGGCTGGTCTATTGATCTTCGATCTACATACCGGCCAGGAACCGCGAGAAATACTTTGGCCCAGCAGCATTCCGTTCGAGCCGTTTGATATGGCGCCGCGTCCGGGCGGCGGCGTCTACATTCTCGATCGTTCGAACAAGAGCTACTGGGCGCTCGACCGACATTTCAACGTGATCGGTCCCGAAGTCAACGGCGAGACGATCCTTGCGGAACCGCACGAAGACGATTTTCAACCGATGGATGAGAGCGAAGTACGCGGCACGAAGCGTCGCGTGTTTCCGAGAAACTTCTCGCTGTTGCAATCACCGCTCGCGCTCAACGATCCAATCGCGATCGAGTCGTTACCCGATGGAACCGTTCTGATTCTCGACTTCGATCCGGGCCACAGATTTTCACAGATTTTTAGATACAGATTTAATCAACAATTAAGCGATCAATTAACCACTGAGGCGATCTTGTCGCTGATCGAAGAGGACGCGCAGAGTGCGTTTACGCTCGTAGGCTACGACTTTGCAGTGGTGACGAATCGTTTGTACGTAGTCGCTGCTGATGGAAATCAGAGTTACGCGTTTCGCATGTGCCTGCGCGACGAGAAAGTCGAGCTGCAACCGATCGCCGAGTACTTGCCGATGCGACTGTTCGGCGGCAAAGCACTCGCCGGCACGTCTGACGGCGCTTACTATGATTTCGCCGAAGACTGGATCCCGCTCGTGCAGCAACGTCGCCCGCGCTACGTGCCCGAAGCGACGCTCGAGACGCCACTAAAAACCGCGCTCGACAAACCGTACTTCGACAGCGGCGAGCCTGACTGCGTCTGGCATCGCATCATGCTCGACGCTCACATTCCGCCCGACACGTCGATCGAGATCTGGAGCCGCGCTGCGAACGAAGAGATCGATCTGCCGCTCTTGCCGTGGCAACGCGAGCCTGCGCCGTATTTGCGCGGTGATGGTTCTGAGATTCCGTTCCTGCGCGCGTCCGTAACAAACGCGTGTGTGGGTGTGGCAAACAAAAAGATCGGCGCGGGCACGTGGGAGCTCTTGTTTCAACGTGCGCGCGGACGCTACCTCCAGCTTCGCATTCGCTTGAAAGGCGACGAGCGCAGCACGCCGCGTCTAAGAGCATTGCGTGCTTACTACCCGCGCTTCTCTTATCTCTCGAATTACCTGCCGGGTGTTTATCGCGAAGACACGCAGTCAGCTTCGTTTCTCGATCGATTTCTGTCGAACGTCGAAGGTCTTTACACGTCGCTCGAAGACAAGATCGCTGCCGCGCAAATTCTTTTCGACGTGCGCAGCGCGCCGAGTGAAGTGCTCGACTGGCTCGCTGGTTGGTTTGGTGTAGCGCTCGATCCGAGCTGGGACGAAGCGCGTCGTCGCATGTTCATCGCGCACGCGATGGACTTCTTTCAGTATCGCGGCACGATTCGCGGCCTGACGATGGCGCTGCACCTCGCGTTGGACCAGTGTGCGGACGAGAGCATCTTCGAAGCTGCGAGATCACTTGAGCCGATTCGCATCATCGAGCGCTACCGCACGCGCACACTGCCCGGCGTGATCTTCGGCGATCCGACTCAGTCAACCGGACTACGTAGCGTCAGCACAGGCACATCGTGGCGACCTGACCAGGGACGCGCCAATCTCAACCAACGCTATCTTGACGCGCTCGGATCAGAGGCCAATCCACTGACGCAATACCCGCTCATTCCACCAACCGACGCGCAGGAAAACGCGACGTGGACTCAGTTCTCGCAATCGACGCTTGGGTTTGTTCCCTCGACTAATCCGGCGAGACTTCAACTCTGGCAGGACTTTCTCGCACGTCGATATCGACGCATCAAGTCGCTCAATACCGTCTATCAAACAACGTATGCGGGCTTTGAATCAGTTCCGTTGCCTGACGCGTTGCCGTTCGACGGTGCGCCACTCGCCGATTGGTTTCAGTTTGAAAGCGTGGTGTTGCGAATGCAAAACGCCGCGCATCGCTTCACCGTGCTGCTGCCGGTGCCGTTGTCGCTGGCTTTCAATCCGGAAGAGCACCAGCGCCGCCTGGATCTCTCGCGCCGCATCGTCGAACTGGAAAAACCTGCACACACTGTTTTTGACGTGAAGTTTTACTGGGCCATGTTTCGCATCGGCGAGGCGCGGCTCGCGCTCGACACATTACTCGCCGAAGGAAGTCGGGTGCCGCAACTGTTGCCCGAGCTCGTGTTGGACCAGGGTTTTGTCGGCGAGAGCTATCTCGGCGCGCCGGTACCTGAAAACGCTTGCGATCGTTTCATCATGGGACGCGATCCACTCCAGAACTCCTAGTGAGGAGATATAAATATGAGTTGTAGTTGTTTCTCATCGAACACAAACAGCATGACGTTGGCCGAGCCAAATCCGGCCAAGCATGTGAACTTCAACGTCGGCATGGTTCTCGGCGTCGACGACTTCACGCAGGAGTTTGCGTACCTCTCGGGCCGCGACCAGTGGCTCGCGCGCGATCTGATCGGCTACGGAACTGTGCGCGGCTTGAACGTGGCGGTAGAAGTCGATGCGATCAAGGGACCGCGCGTGGTGGTCGAAGCTGGCGTCGCACTGAATCCGCGCGGCCAGTTGATCTGTGTGCCGGCGGCGCAGTGCGCATATCTGAAAGACTGGATCGCGGATCACTCCGCAGACATCCCGCCGCACGTCTCCTCGCCGCCCGATTCGGATCTTCAGTTGTACGTCGTGCTCTGTTATCGCAATTGTCCGACTGACGACGTGCCGATCGCGGGTGAGCCGTGTCGAAGTGAAGACAAACTGATGGCGCCGTCGCGCTTGAGTGACGACTTCGTGCTGGAGCTGCGACTCGAAAGACCGAATCAACGTGAAGAAGACGCGGTTCGAGATTTCATGGCGTGGCTGAAGCAGGTTCACATCAGTCAGGTCGATCCTTCGACTCCGTTGGACCAGTTTCTCCAGGCGATTCGCGATGCGGCGGCTGTGTGGCTGGCGTCGCCGCTCTCGTCACCGCCGGGCGATTTCATGTTTGGCTCGCCGCCGGGATCTCTCGTGATCAATGCGGCGGATGCCAGCGAATACCTCCGCGCGGCATTTCGTGTTTGGGTGACGGAGCTGCGGCCGCGATGGATTGAGCGCTGGCATGGTTGCGCTGCGACGCACATCGAAGGTGATGCCGTAGGCGATGAAGATTGTGTGCTGTTGGCCCAGCTCGACGTGCCGTTGCTGCCAATCTCGCCGGGCGCGTTCGATATTCCCAACGCGCCGATTCCGGTGAATCAGAACGAGCGGCCATTCCTCGTGCACTTGAGGATGTTGCAGGAGTGGATGTTCTCATCCGGTACTGGTGGTGGCGGCTTCGACATCGTGTCGCTGAAACCGCCGAGCTCGCCGATCTCAAACGTCGATGGTCCAATATCGTTCCAGCTGAAGGACGAGCAAATCGTCATCGCCAACAGCACCAATGGAGTGGTGCGAATGGTGTTACCGCCGACGGCCGGTCAGGACGGGCGATTGATGGTTATCAAGCGCATCAGCACCGGCTCGCAGGTGCAGATTGGTGCTAATGCGGGCGATCTGATTGAGGGACAAGCGTCCAAGATTTTGACGACGCAGAACCAGTTCGTGCAGCTCGTGGCGAATGAAAAGCTAAAGGCGTGGCACGTGATCGCGCAGTAAAAGCCATCCACAGATTTCACAGCTTCTGTGCAATCTGTGGATGGTTCGAGAGGAGACAAGCATGGATTCACAGATCAGTTTGCAACAGCCGATTCTCGACGGCGGCATCCGCTCGATCAATTTCTTCAATGGGCGACTGCTGAGCGCGCGTGATCTTACGCGCGAGCAATCGGCGAATCGTGAAGCGGATCGACGTTTGGGACAGGCGGTCGGCGAGGGTATTGCTTACGGACTCGAAGTATCGAACTCCACTGCTTCGACGCAGGAATCGCCCGTCGTCACAGTCGAAGCGGGGCTCGCGATCAATCGCCTCGGCCAAACGCTGATGCTCAGCGCGAAGACGGAAGTCGCACTCGTCCGCAAAGCGACGCCGGGCCCTGGCAACACCGATCCGTTCAGCGAATGCGCGCCGCTGCAGTCAGGCACGTACGTGGCCGGCGCGGGAGTTTACCTCTTGACGATCGCGCCCGCACAAAGCACCGAAGGTCGCGCGTCTACACACAGTCTCGAAAGCACAAACGCCTCCTGCAACACTGACACAAACGTCAACGCCGTGCAGTTTCGATTGATCCAATTGGACCAGCAAATCTCGGCGCAGGAGATGCTGGACCAGAACAAGCTCCGCAATCTGATCGCGTACAAATGCTTCGGCGTCAACAGCACGAGCCTGTTTCCGGTGAATCCATTCACCACGAATCTCGAGAAGTACGGTCTGATCGACGATCTCCGCCCAACCTGGCTGACCGAATGCGAAGTGCCACTCGCGATTCTCTACTGGACACTCGTTGACGGCATCAAGTTCATCGATCTCTGGTCCGTGCGACGACGTCTCGCGCGTCGTCTCACAGACAAGACGTGGTCGTTTCTCACTTCCGAACGCACCGCACGCGAGGGCGAAGCGATGTATCTACAGTTTCAGAGTCAACTGAAAGATCTGCAGGCCGGCGGCGTCATAGCTTCACAAGTCAAAGCAAGGGATCACTTCAAATACCTGCCCGCTGCGGGACTGTTGCCCGTCGGCGGCAATAGCGGCTTCGACTACACGACTTTCTTCAATGAGATAACGATTCGCCAACCGATCTTTATCGAAGGCGCACAGCTTCGCTCATTGTTTCAAGAGTCGTTTGAGTATCCGCCGGTCGAGACAAGCAGCGAGCTTGTTTTCTACCTGTACATCGTGCGCGAGAACGCGCAGTCGTCGCTCGCAGGCGCGCTATCCACGCAAACCTACGTGGTCTTCGCGAGCGGCCACACGCTCTATCGCGGCGAGGCGCGTTATGACGTTCATCACTGGAACTTCGGCAACTTTTCCTAAAGGAGTATCGAGATGGCCCAACTACTTAATCATGCTCAACCCGGTGATGTGATCACGGCTGATGACTGGAATCTGGTCGTTGATGCGATCAACGAGCTGTTGCAGGCAGGCCAGACGAGCGGCATCAAAATCAATAACGTTATCCCAGCCGCTTCCGCGCTCGATCCATTAAAGATCGGTAGCCTGGTCCAGGTTGTCGGGCAGAATTTCGGCTTTTCGATAGGCCAGTCGAAAGTCATCTTCGAGGCTGGTGGAACGAGCGTAACTGTTCCGAGAGCGCAGATGCTTTCGGGCTCGTTCGACGAGCGTTTGATGTTTATGATGCCGGCGATTCCGGGGATCACACCCGCAGGTTTGACGATGACAATGCGCGTGGACAACGGCGTCGCGAGTGATAATCGAACCGTGTTCGTGATGCCGGTTGTGATCAGCTTGATTGGCGACATCTTCGTGGGCTGGCGCGCAGACGTCGCTCCGAATCCGAATCCCAATCCAGTTGTATCTACACAAGCAGCGGCCTTTGCTTTCCGGCTTCAGAGTGGCACCAACATACCCGCTACTTACGATCTCAGCGCTGACATTATCAATTCGTCAGTTGCGATTCCCGCTGGTCTAATCAACTCGATCGAGTTTCGCGAGAACAACAACGTAATCACGAGCAAGAAGATCGAGATGGGCAAGAGCGAGACCCGCGACATCACTGTCAGGATTCCTCAAATCCCGGTGACGTTTGTTGCCGGAACAAGTTTTACGTTGAAACTGACTGCGACGTCGGGAACCGTGACTGGAACCGATCAGCGCTCGATTACCGTCGGCGCTGCAGTGCCGGTATCTGATCCGAATATTCAAGTCATCCAGCTCCAGCCACAGATCTTCAACGTCCAGACCGGAAACAACGAAGTCGATCCGGCTAACGGCAGGCTTGAAGGTTCCACTATCAAACTCAAGACCGGCCGGCAAATGGTAGTCGGATTCAACGTTAAGCTCACTCAGAGCGGCGTTTACCAGGTAACGATTCAACCGAGACAGGGCACAACGCTGACGGGATGGGGACCGGCGCTCGTTGATACACAGACTACGATTACAGTGCCGACTAACAACGATCAGACAACGCGGTTATTGCAGTTTGGAGTAACCACCTCGACGGTTCAAACACCCAGTCCGACCGGAACGGTGATATTTAAGATCAAGCGCGATACAGCGACGGTAGAATTCAACAAAGAGTTCGGAGTCGAGCTTTTGCCGTAACACATTCTCTGTGCAACCTCTGTGTTCTCTGTGTCTCTGTGGTTAACTAATTCTTAGAAACAACCCACCACAGAGACACAGAGAACACAGAGGTTGCACAGAGAAGACACATTAGCAGGCCCGCAAACGGGCTGATAAGGAGATAGCCATGACAGTATCTATTCCCAGCGCCGGTGGCGTACCAGGTGCAAGCGGTCCGCCCGACTGGCTAAGTGGTGGCGCCGGACAAAACTTTAGATTCGATGACCCAAGGTGGCGCGGAGCCACAAAGGTTGATTTCGCCGCTGGCGCTGCACATGGAATCTTTTTCCGCGCGATTCATGACAACAGCGGACAGGAATTCATTTACATCACCTTGCGCGCCGGGTTTGTGCCGGAGATGAATACGGGCCGCGACTTCGTTTACATCGGTCTCCAGAGGCACGGCACAACTGACGCCATCGTCATCAGGATTCAAGCCCACGATTCTTCATTTGCAGATGCAGGACCACCGTCGGCGAGCCCTCCGGTTACTCCCTTTACGGTTCAAGTAAATCAATCAAGCGCCGGGGGCGCGTTCTCCGGCAACATTGTGGGTAATCCGAATTGGATCAATGCGAATGCACGAGTGTGGTTGCAAAACAATAACACTGTACCAAGCGATCCGAATTTCCGGTGGGGAGTTCAGATTCGAATTCCGGTGGGTGGTGCGGGCGGCATTCTGAACACCAACGGCCCGCAACTGGGCAGCGACTTTGACATGTGGTACCTGATTCGCGGCTCCGTGATGGGAAATCCGACCATCCTGGGCGAGTATCGCACAGACGGGAATAACACGTCCGCATTCGATCTCGTTAACGGTAACTATCCTCTACCATCCGGTATCTGGGATGAGTTTCAGCTTACGTCCGGACCAGCCAGCTTCGGCGGCGTCACCATTATGGGCAACGGACAGAATGACGTCGTTGTTCAGAATGGTCTCGGCACTGGCACGACGATCCAAAACGGCGCGCTGAATACGTTCATTGCACGACCACGCAACTATAGAGCGGCGGGAAATGACATCGCGTCGGGAGATATTGCCGCAACGTTTCGCATAGCTAACTGGGGCTCAATCGCCACCGCTGCCCCCTGGGATTTTGTGGATCCCGCGATTACTACTCCAGTGGCGAGCACGAGTGTGATTCCTACGCTTACGGCTGGTAACAATCCGCCGGCTACGAGTCCGATTGCACAACCCGTCGTGATGAATCTGCCTCCGGGCAAGAGTACTCACCAGTGCGTTCTGTGCACGTTGTCGAGCACTGGTCCAGTCATGATGTTTCTGCAGGACAGTGTGTTCAAAAACATGAACTACGATCACGCTTCCACCCTCGAGCGCGAGGCGGAGATCAACACCACTGGTCTGCCAAAAGATGATGCTCCCGACCCGCGAGACGTGTATATCGCGATCGAAAAGGTGGGCATGGAGCAAAACACGCCCGGCGCAGACGAAGGAATCTTCCTGATTAACCGTATCAGCCGCGCAATGCGAAGTGACGGGCCGATTGCGGAGAAACTGAAGAGGGCGCGAGCCCTTCTGGACCAATTGGGCCGCGGGGCCGAGGGCCAGAACCAGCGCCTCGAGGTCCTTGTCAACGTGCTGACTGAGGTCGGACTGAGCGACGATGAGTTGGACCAGGTATTTCCAACGTTCCGCGTGCACGTGTATCACGACACTGGTGAGCGCTTAGAAGAAAACGGTGAAGAGAAACCTGTCTTGCGTGCTCAATCATCTTTCGGGCTCTACATGTATCACGAAGGTGCAATCGAAGGATGGCAAACGAGCATACAAGGCGCAACACGTATTTCTGACAACGTTTACCAGATGCCAGTACCAAAGGACGGCTCCGGCAAGATCAAAGTGATCGTACAGGCCGTCGACAAAGGCCAGGACCGCATACCGGAAGATCCAATCTTTCCGCCTAAAGGTGAAGTCAGAACCGGGCCAGGTGGGGATAGGAAAGGCTGCTGGCTCGCGCTTTGGAAGTTGTTTGGTTTCAAGTAAGGCGTGGTAAATGCTTGGCACACTGGAACGTTCCACGATTCTGAGGCTGCGGGTTAAGGGCACCGATCTTGACCCGCTCGCCTTGCGTGGACGTTTGGAAAATGTGCTGAGCGACGTTTCACTCGAGCCGCGTCTGCCGCCGTCGGCCACGCTCTTCATTCGCAAACTCGACGATCCGTTACCGGGATCGATTCAACTCGACAGTCCACATGCGCGCGCGCCACACGTGTGGCGACACGCTTTTCAGAAGCGGTTCGATCAGCTTGTGTCGAGTGCGGCGCGTCCGGCGCATGGGTTCGTGGCTGATAGTGCGGAGTCAGTTGTCTTTTTTGACTATGCGGAGTTGTTGGCGTGCTTGACTGCGGATTGGTGTAGCGGCTCGGCGCTGACGCGTTGGTGGTGGCAGGCGTTGATCAAGCGTGGGGATCTGTCGTGGCTATTCAGGAAATTCTGGCGCGAGCAGATCGAGTATGTACCGGCGGCACTCGAGCATGTGGTTAGGAAGGGCGTGCTGGTCGAGTTTATGAGCCAGTTAAGTGAGGTTGAGGTACGCGAGATCCTACAGCGCCTCGTGCACACGTTTGCGTTAACACGGATGACGCGGATCAAAGCCACGGATTTTTTCTCGGTGGATATGGCGCCACTATTAATTGAGGAAACACGCGTCCATACATTAACACCGTGGATCAGCGTGGTTCCTGAAAGCAACACGCCACAATTGCAACCGGTGCATCAGCTCTTCGTCGGCATCGTACTGATGGTCCACCGCGCACCGTCGCGTGTACGAACACTGAGCTTCGCACGCGAAGTCGAACACTGGATCGATGAACGTATCGTTGAAGCAGCTCCACGCGCCGAGGCGATCATTGATCGGATCGAACCCGAATCCTTCACACCCGCTGAACCCGTGGCCCCGATCCGCGTAAATCCGATTCCAAGCCCCTCCGCGATCCCGCAGCCCGCTCCGCCACCAGCGGGATCCGTGTCATCCGCGGCTAAAAAACCCGAAAAAATCAAGATCGCCAACGCTACTTTCAGCTACGAAGAACCTCCTGAAATATCCCAAGTTGTAATTGCTTCAGTTGCTCAATCCGAACCACCTATCGAAGAAACAATACCCGTCGTAACCACTACGGCACCTGAAACTCTCGATCCTGCCACAATCGAAACAAACTTAGGCGGCCTCTTCTACCTGATCAACCTCGCGATCTTCCTCGAGATCTACAACGACTTCACGAGCCCTGTCGAACAGCTCCACGACGATCTGAGCATCTGGGACTTCGTAGCAATTATCGGTAAAGAGCTCGATCAAGAAACCGTCGACCCGATCTGGGAGCTACTCAGAACTCTCGCCGATCGCGAAGACGAATTAATCACACCAACCTGGTTAACCGATCTTCTCCCACACATACGCGCACGACTACACCTCGCCCTCGGCATCGACGACGATCTCGCGGAAATCCTCCTGCATCACGAGGCGAAAATAGCCATCACCCCAACACATCTCGACGTCTTCTTCTCCCTCGCTGATCACCCGATCGAAATACGCCTCTCAGGTCTGGACCGCAACCCCGGCTGGGTTCCCGCCGCCGGCCGATTCATCGCTTTTCACTATGACTAAAAAGACGCGAAAAAATCTATTCGACGGTTTGCAGCCGACCCCGGCCGAGCACTTCAAGCTCTACTTCTACGGAGCCGTCCTTAGCCTCTTCCATCACGTGGTCCAGGTGTACGGCTCGAGTGAATCGGCGTTCAAGGAATTCCCTTTTCTTATCGGCTACAACAACGAGCTAGCCGACGGCGGTCTCTCCGGAGTCCATTCGACTGAAGCCGTTTCATGGTGGCTCGAATCGCTGCAAGCATGGGAAGAAAAAACCACCGGGCATTTGCCGCTGCGTGCACTGCGCAAAGCCGCGGAGTTGGACCACTCAGCTTTGATCCTGCTCACGACTGTCGGTTTGATCGAAGAGGATCTGCGTTTCGGACTCGTGTTTGAAACCATGCAGGGCTCGCCCGGTCAGCATCGCGCGACGCCCAGTTTGCTCAACACGTGGGGACGCGACGAGGCACACTGGCGCGACGCGCGCACGAACCTGCGACAGATGCGTGAGCTCGGACTCGTGCGCGTCGTGAATCCCGAGTCGCCGCGACTCGAATGGGCGCTGGAAGTGCCGAGTGCGTTGTGGGATGCGTTGCGCGGCGAGCAAAACGAGATTCCCGGTCCCGGTATGCGCTATCGCCAGCCGTCTGAGCTCTCGACGATGGACGATCTGATCCTGCCGCCAGACGTGCATGAAAAAGTGCGCGCGATTCCCGGACTATTCCGCGCGGGCGAAGCGCAGACATTGATCGTTCGTGGTGCTTATCGAAATGGCCGCCGCACGATCTTTAGCGCGATCGCGCGCGAGCTCAATCTCGGGGTACTCGAAATCAAAGGCATCACCGGGCCACACGACGAACGATTGCGCGTCGCTGGACCACTCGGCACAGCGCTCAACGCACTGCCCGTGATCGTCATGGATCTCGAGCCACGCGAAAGCATCGAGATCCCGCGTTTGTCCGCGTGCGACTCGCCGAGTGGCATCGTCATCGGCAAACAAGGCGGCGTCAGTGGCGAAGGCGCCGAACGCGCGCTCGTGATCAATCTCGACATGCCCGATCCCGGCATGCGCAAACAACACTGGCAGCGCGCTTGTCACGAAAGCAAGCTCCGCGACGTGGACACGGTCAGCGAGCGCTTTCGTATCACGTCGGGAAACATTCATCGCGTCGCGCGCCTCGCTGAATCGTATGCGGCGTTGGGAAAGCGCAGCGAGATCACGCTCGCCGACACACAACGCGCGACACGTTCGTTGAATCGTCAGATCCTCGATGCACTCGCGATCCGGCTTTCTGCATCAGGCGACTGGGGCCAGCTCGCTGTTAGTGGTGAGACGCGGCGTGAGCTGGAAAGCCTCGTGAGTCGTTGTCGACATCGCGAGCGTTTGCAATCGCAAGCTGACGCGGGTGTGCGGGCGCTCTTTAGTGGTCCAAGTGGAACCGGCAAGACGCTCGCTGCACGTCTGCTCGCCGCCACACTGCAAATGGATGTTTACCGTCTCGACCTCTCGAGCGTCGTGAATAAATACATCGGCGAGACTGAGAAGAATCTAAACCTGATCCTCTCGCGTGCCGAAGAGCTCGACGTCATTCTTTTGCTCGACGAAGGCGACGCGCTGTTGACGCAGCGCACCGGTGTGCAAAGCTCAAACGATCGTTATGCAAACCTGGAGACAAACTTTTTGCTGCAACGACTCGAGTCGTTCGAAGGCATTCTCGTCATCACGACGAACGCGAGCGAGCGAATCGACAACGCGTTCCAGCGCCGCATGGATGTAGTGATCTCGTTTTCGCCGCCATCGCCGCCGGAACGCTGGGCCATCTGGCAGCTCCACTTACCATCCGATCACGCAGTTGACTATTCGTTGCTGGAAGAAGTCGCAGGACGTTGTGTGCTCTCCGGTGGCCAAATCAAGAACGCGGCACTGCACGCGTCGCTGCTCGCCCTCGAAGACGGCGGCATCGTCACGTCAGCAATGATCGGCGACGCCATCGAGCGGGAATATCGAAAGGCGGGCGGCGTCTGTCCGCTGCGCCGGAACTGACATGCGAAACTTGGATAGAACAAGTCAGGAAGAGGGGCTTGCCCTCGCTGTTGCTTGGATTGGACGAGCGGGGGCAAGCCCCTCTTCCTGACTTGTTCTATTCCTCGTACTAACAGTTTCCGAGGAAGGGATAGCTAATCTATCTCAACAAACATCCGCACAACGAAACCGGCACCGAGCGCACCGCCTCCGGCGCGGCAGACGGTTCCCGCGCGCACGTCGACGCCGGCCACATCTTCAGCTCCACCGGCGGTGCGGCTCCCTCAGATTCTCGGCAAGGGCCTGTTTCGTACTCACGACGGCAAAATCATCGAGCTGCCGAAAGACATGACCGTCGACGAAGCCGCGCGGCTCGAAGCTGATGCACTCGCCGCCCAGAAAAAGATCGGCAAAGGACCACCGCCGCAACCCGTCCCCGACGTAAAGAAGCTCGATAAAAAAGAAGACAAAAAAACGCAGCTGAAAGCCCTACCGAAAAAGAAACCGGGCAAGGGTAAAGGCAAGCGCGCGCGTGGCGGTGGTGCGGCAGCGATGTTGAAAGCTGTTGGGACCAGCAAAGTCGCGCAATATCTCGCTTCGAAAGCCGCGCCCGTCGTCAACAGAGGCTTCAGCAAGTTAGATCAGCTCCGAACCAATCAGCAGACGCACGACAGCGCCGACGAGAAACGCGCGCAGTCAGAGCAAGCACAACTGATCCCCGACAGCGAAGGACAGTCGAAGAGCAACACCGGCCAGGTCAACGTCGTCAGCGATCGTCCGGCGCCGAAAGTCGATCCAAACAAAGGCAAACAAACGCTTCAGCAAAACCTGCGAGAAAACGTTCCGAAGTCGATCGAAGACGTCGACAACTTCAAGCGCGACAAGAAAGCACAACACACTGGGGCAGAAGTGTTAAAGGTGGTCCAAACGGACAAGAGCGCGGTGGTCTCGACGTTTCAGGACATGGGCACCACGCCGCCGCCCGCGCCGCGTGAGTTTGAGCCCGACCCATTGCCGCCACCTGAAGTCGCCCCGTCCACCGCCGCACTCACGCTCGGCAAAGACGGCATCGCGCCGCTGCAAAAAGAGCACACCGATCTTTCGAAGTACACCAACGAAGCCGACAGCAAGCTGAAAGAAGAAGGCGTGACGCAAGAGCAGCTCGACATGGTCGACAGCGGTGATCTCGCATCTGCGAACAAAGAAAAGAAAGGGATGGAGAAGTCGGCGATAACCGAGCCGCTCGCGGTGCAGCAGTTTGCGCAGCAGCAAAACAAGAAAGTCGAGAACGATCTCAAACAGGAAGAGACAAAGAAACGCGCCGATATGAACACAAAGCGCAAGGGGAATCTCGGCGTCACTGGTCAGAAACAGAAAAACACTAAGAGCTCGCTCGAAAAGAAGCGCGAAGAAGTCGCCACGAAGATCAACGGCATCTACACCGCCGCGCAGGACAAAGTTAAGAAAAAGCTTGTCGATCTCGAAACGGCGTCGATGAAGCGTTTCGACGACGGCAACAACAAAGCCACCAAGGATTTTGAAGACACGGTCAACCGCGAGCTCGACGCTTTCAAAGCCGATCGTTACTCGGGCTGGTTTGGTTGGGCCAGGAAAGCAAAAGACTGGCTGCTCGGCATGGATGACCTGCCGGGCGTGAAAGTCATCTTCGATCGCAATCGCGAGAAGTTTGTCGCCACCATCAACAAGCTCGTCGAAGACATCACAGCCGACAACAAGAAGGTGATCCAGGAGTGCAAAGACGATCTAACCAAAGCGCGCGCTGAGATCAAAGACTACGTCGAAAAGCTTGGACCAAGTCTCAAAGACATCGGCAAGAAAGCCGCCGCAGAGATGAACTCGAAGCTCGACGAGATGGACAAGTTCATCGCGAAGAAAGAAGAGGATCTACAAAACCAGCTCAAAGACAAGCAGACCGCGGCCATCAAAGCCATCGACGAGAAGATCGAGAAGATGAAAGAGGCGATGGCCGGCGCGCTCGCGAAGCTCGGCAAGCTGCTGTTGTGGGCGGCGAAGAAGTTCTTTACGTGGGCGCTCGGGAAGTTTGGGTTCTCGCTGGGAGACATTGAAAGCATCATCAGCAAGGGCGCCGCGGTGCTGAAAGCAATCTTCACAAAGCCGATCCAGTTTGTGAAGAACCTGATGAACGCCGCTATCACCGGTTTCAGAAATTTCGGCAAAAACTTTCTCAAGCACCTCCAGGATGCTGTCTTTGATTGGCTCACCGGATCGATTCAAGGATTCCAACTGCCGTCAACGTGGGACTTCAAAGGCATCATCAGCGTCGCGCTTCAGCTAATCGGTATCTCTTACGCGAACATTCGCCGTCACATGGTGTCAGTGATGACGGAGCCCGTCGTCGTTGGTCTCGAAAAATCTTTCACGCTCGTGAAGACGCTGATCACTGAAGGCCCGCTCGCCGCGTGGGAGCAGTTGAAGGACATGGCGACTGACATCAAAGACGCGTTCATTCAGGCAGTCAAAGAATTCATCATGCAGAAGATTGTCGAGCAGGCAATCCAATGGATCGTCGGCATCTTCGTTCCCGGCGCCGGAATTATCAAAGCCATCATCGGCATTTACGACACGATCGTGTTCTTTATCAAGAAAGCTGTAGACATCATCAAGATGGTCGGCAACTTTCTGGGATCGGTTAGCGAGATTGCCGCGGGAAATATCGGCGCCGCGGCCCAGGCGATGGAGGATGGTCTCGCGCGCGGTCTGTTGCTGGTGGTGAATTTTCTCGCGGCGCTGCTTCGTCTCAGTGGCGTGACCGCGAAAGTTCGCACCGTGCTTGAGAAGATACGAGCGAAGGTCGACGCCGTGTTGTTGAGAGTCGCGAAGTGGATCGCAGAGAAGGCGAAGGCGGTGATCGCGAAAGTTGTGGGTGCCGTGAAAGGCGCTGCCGCGGGAGTGGTCCAATGGTGGAAGCGCCGCAAAAATTTCAAAGCCGGCGATGGTCAAACACACTCGCTCGTGTTTCATGGCGAGAGCCGCGCCGCACGTCTGTTTGTAGAAAGTGATCCGACGCCGTTCGAGACGTTCATCAAGGATGTGAAGGCCGATGTGAGTCCGCAGAAGGAAGCAAAAGGGCGAGCCCTCAAGACGGCCAAGGAGATGGACGAGTTGCGAAATACGGCCGCTGACGCTGATGGCACGTGGAAAGATGCCGGTTCAGAGAAGAAATGGCTGGGCTTGTGGGACACACTCGCGGACGACGTGGCTGTGCTATTTGCCGGTGGAGACTCGGCAGAACCGAAGTATGGTCCTACTTCAAGTCCGTCGGGTTGGGGTTCGGGAATGGTGATTCTAAGTCTGAAGAAAGGGAAACACGGTTCCGGTCCTACCGTATCGAACAAGCACTTCGTAGACCTGAACATTCGGCGTTACGGAGGTAAGGATGCAAGTTATTACATTCTTGGTCATCTTCTAAACGAGAACCTGGGTGGTCTTGGAAATACGTGGGGAAACATCACCCCACTGTCCCGCAAAGGAAACGCTCAACATGAAACGCAAGTCGAATCGGCGGTTAAGAGCGAGGTGGAAAGTTCGAAGATTGTCCGCTATGAAGTGCAGGCGCGATACGGTCGAGCTACCGGCGCGCTGCTGGGCCAGATCCCTGCTAGCCCTACGGACGACATACTAAAGAACAAGCGAAAGGTGCTGGAAGTAGAGCAATACGTTCCGAGTAGTTTGCTATGCAACGCCTACACTGTCGACGCTAGTGGGAAAAAGACTGGCGGGTTCACCCTGACGAAAGAAGTTGTGAACCAGGTCGAGAGTAGCTCTCTCGACGACTATCTCGTGTCCGGTCAGGCAGTGCAGCGGCTCAAGAAGCTGGCAATTAACGAAGCGATCAAGAAGGCGTTCGCGGGCGAGAAGAAATACGAAGCTGCTTTGATGCAATTGCCCGGCATTGGGCCAACGCGGATGAAGGAGCTAATCAACGGTGGTAAAGCGTGGGGGACGTGGGGAGACCTTTGGGCAAACGTTGACGGTGTTACGAAGGAAACTACTGACGGTTGGCGTAATGGCATTGACGGCGGAGCGACGGTGACGCTTAGCGGTACGACTGAATGGGAGTGACGACGGCGACAACTAAAGCAGCGAGTCCGGTTCAGGCCCCGCCTGCGCGCAGTTCGAAGAGCGTTTCACGCAAAGACGCAAAGAGCGCAAAGACGCAAAGGACACGTTTGCAGTCCGGCAGGCTTTGCGCCTTTGCGCCTTTGCGTGAAAATCCCTCTTCATATATCAGCCTCACGCTGACGAAAAAACCTGCGAAGAACGCGCTTATTCAGACTGTCCAGCCGCCCGCTGACGTCGCGCCACCAACGATCACGCTCGGGCGACCGGCAAGTCAGGTTCTTAAAGATCAAACACTCAAGAAACTCGAATCAACCACGATCACGAGCACCGGCGCGCCGTTGCCGGTTGCCGTAAAGAGCCCGCTGACGCATAGCTTCTCTGTCGATCTCACGCCGATTCGCGTCCACACTGACGCGCGCGCGCAGCTCACCGTCAGAAGTTTCAACACCCGCGCGTTTGCTTACGGTCATCATATCTTTCTTGGACCAGGCGAGTCGCCGGGCGACCTGCGACTGATGGCGCACGAAGTGGCGCACGTGGTCCAACAAAGCCGTGGCGCCGTAATACAAAACTTCACTACCGGCCGCGGCGATGCTCTCGAACACGAAGCGGAACGCGCGTCAGCCGCAGCGATGCGCGGCGAGAAGTTCAACGTGCAACAGCGTACGCCGGCACGTCCGCAAGGTCTTCTCGGTATCGATCTCGGCATACCCGATCCGCTCGACTGGCTCGCCGGCAAAGCCAACATGATTCCGGGCTTCCGCATGTTGACGATCATCCTCGGCGTGAACCCGATCAACATGAGCCCGGTCGAGCGCAGCGCCGCCAACATCCTGCGCGCGCTGATCGAGATCATGCCCGGCGGCGGATTGATCACACAGGCGCTCGACAACAACGGCGTCTTCGAGAAAGCCGGGGCCTTCGTCGAAGAACAGATCAACGCGATCGGCCTCACCGGCTCAATGATCAAGTCAGCGGTTACTGAATTTATTAGCAGCCTGAGTCTGCCGGGCGATCTTTTGAATCCAGGCGCCGCATGGGCACGCGCCGAACGAATCTTCACGGCGCCCATCGATCAGATTAAGTCGACCGCGATTAACCTCGTTACCGGCATCATCGAGATCGTCAAAGACGCGATTCTCAAACCCATCGCGAAGCTCGCCGAAGGCACGGAAGGTTACAACCTGCTGAAAGGCGTGCTCGGCAAGGATCCGATCACGGGCGATCCGGTCGAGCGCAGCGCCGAAACATTACTAGGACCACTACTCAAGATGATCGGTCTCGGTGATGTATGGCAGAAGATGCAGGAGTCGAAGGCGATTCCGCGCGCGTGGGCCTGGTTCCAGACCACGCTCTCGCAGCTCATCGGTTTCGTTAGCGAGATCCCGACGCTGTTCCTGTCAGCGTTCAAATCGCTCACGCTCGAAGACATCATCCTCGTTCCCAAAGCCTTCGCAAAACTCGCGGCCGTGTTCGGCGGCTTCATGAGCAAGTTTGTGAGCTGGGGCGTCGACGCGATGTTCAAACTGCTCGAGATCGTCTTCGACGTCGTGAGCCCAGGCGCGCTCGGTTACGTGAAGAAGACCGGCTCCGCGTTGAAGAGCATCTTCCAGAACCCGTTGCCGTTTGTCGGAAATCTCGTGAAGGCAGCCAAGACCGGCTTCTTGAACTTCGGCGCAAACTTCCTCACGCACCTGAAGAAAGGTTTGATCGACTGGCTCACCGGATCGCTGCAAGGCGTTTACATTCCGAAGGCTTTGACGCTGCCTGAGTTTGGCAAGCTCGCGTTGAGCGTGCTCGGCATTACGTGGGCGCAAATCCGCGCGAAGATCGTGAAGGCGCTCGGGCCGAACGGCGAGATCATTATGCAGGGTCTCGAGACTGCCTTCGACATCGTCAAGGCACTCGTGACCGGTGGTCCAGCGGCGGCGTGGGAAGTTATCAAAGACAAGCTCACGGGCCTGAAAGACATGATCGTCAGCGGCATCACGTCGCTCGTTGTCGAAACAGTGGTGACCAAAGCGATACCGAAGCTGATCGCGATGTTCATTCCGGGTGCGGGCTTCATCTCGGCGATCATCTCGATCTACGACACGGTCATGGTCTTCGTTAATAAGATCTCGAAGATCATTCAGGTCGTCACTGCGTTCATCAACTCGATCGTCGCGATTGCGGAGGGCAACATCGGCGCCGCCGCTGCCAAGGTCGAAAGTATTCTCGGCGGATTGTTATCGCTCGCGATCAGTTTCCTCGCCGGCTTTGCTGGTTTGGGCAAAGTCACTGACAAGATCATGGGCGTGGTGAACAAGGTCCGCGGGATTGTCGACAAAGCGCTCGACACCGCGATCAACTTCATCATCGGCAAAGCGAAGGCGCTGTTTGCGAAGCTGTTTGGCAAGAAGGACAAAGATAAGGACAAAGATGATGATAAGTCCGCGAAAGTCAAAGCAGCCGCAATAGCAGATATCAAAGCCGCGTCTCATCAGCTCACCAGCCCTGCGGAGCTGGATAGCCTCATCGGTTCCGTTTACAGCAAATACGCTAAAGACGGTCTGAAGTCGATTCGCCTGGTTCCAGCCGGAGAGGACGGCGCGTCGATCATGGTTTCTGCGAGCGCGGAGCTCATTGCAGACACTGTGAAGTGGTTATTCTCTTCCTCAAGTCCCAAAAAGGTTATTGCAAAGGTAACGATGAATAACTCCTGGGTTGAAGAGCGAACCTATGCGAACACGAAGGGAGTGCATGCTGAAGAGAAGATCGTCGGTGATTGGCCCAAGATCCTGTCTAATTTCTATAAGACAAACAAGGTCCTGACATCCGTTGCGATATTCGTGAAATATAGCCCCTGCAAGGGTAAATGTGCTCCGGCCCTGGTGGGGATTGCCGCCCAACATCCTGGAGTGAAGTTTAACGTCTACTACGGCGAAATCTACGAAGGGAAGAAAGGAAAAGAGTTGGCCAACTCTGTTGATGCGATAAACATGATGCAGGCTGCAGGAATCAAGATTCTAGCCTTTGACCTCTCAGTTGAAGTCAGCAAGATCAGACGAGGAGCGAAATAAATGAAGCTTGGCGAGCTGTCTTCGGAAATGATCTCCGACCTTCAGTATTTCAACGAGCAACTGAAGCAGGCCGGGTGGGAAATAACTGACTTCTCCGAAATGTTTTCCGCCGGAATGTCCGTTAGTCCGGAGGCGATGGCGAGGCGCGAAAAGGAAGTGGTCACTCTCGAAGCGCATTTAGATCTCGGTGAAAACGAAATACGGCTGTTCATCCTCGATCGTCAAACCGATCAGCTCGTCAGGTTGGTACTTTCGTTCGGAAACAACCTGAAGCAGATTTTGTCCTGCCTTACAAACGAGCAAGAGCGGATGGATACGAAGACGTTTCCTGACTTTCTGATTCAATCGTCGAAGTTCGTGGACCAGGCGTGGTTTGTAGATCACGAAGGCACGCGATTTCTTCTCGATTTTCCGGACGACGGTAATTCTTAAAAGAGACGAACACATATGTATCTCGATTCAGTAAAACTATTGCAAATGCAGGTCGGCTACGGCGACCTCGGGATGTATGGAAGCCTCGGTTATGAAGGCCGGCAGGTAACGGTGCGCAAGCAGCACTACAGCCACGCGTTCAGCACGCATCCGCCGGCGCGGTTGCGTTTTCATGTCGATCGACGGTTCGCGAGTTTCGCCTGTCAGGTCGCGTTGAATGACGACGTGGCTGCGGGTTTGTCGCACGCAGATTTTTCCGTAGTTGCTGATGGACGTGAAGTTGCGAACGAGCCATATGTGCAAGCAGGTGAGCCGCCGCGTCCACTCGTCGCAGACATCAGTGGCGCTGAGTATCTCGAGCTCGTGGTGCGGACGAGTCGCTGGGAAAACTCGCACGCCGTTTGGCTCGATCCGCAGGTTGACGAATCGCCCGCGCCGGTCACGCATCTCTTCGATAGTTTGAGTCGAGCGGAGATGATCATTCCCGAGCGTTTGCCACGCACCGAGCGCTGCATCGCCACGGTGGTCTCGCCCGGATTCGAACATCTGCTCGACGACATGCTCGGCTCGCTTTACGCAAACGGGTGCTGTAACGATGCGCTCATCGTTGTCTTCGTGCTCAATGGCAACGATTCAGTTGAACGCGTGATCGCGAAGTACAAAGCGACTGCAGTGCGTTGCCAGTCTCGCGCGGGTTTGAATCCAATGAGCAAGGCGGTGATGTACTCGACCGCACGCGTCGTCGATGCGAAGCACTACTTGTGTCTCGACGCTGACATGATCGTGCTTGGTGATCTGCGCCCGATCTTCGCGACGCTCGAAGCGCTTCCTGAGGGCCGCATACTCTGCTGCCGCGAAGGTAACAGTCATAACGCTAATCATCTTGGTTCTGCGATCGGATGGATCTACGGGGGCGGGCAAGCTGACTTATCGAAGCTCGGCGTCACTCCGGAAGAGCAGTCGTATTCACTCGTGGTTAACGACGGGCTTTTTGCCGGCGACCAGACTGCGTTGCGTGCGCTCGATGGTGCGATACGCGCGATGCCGCAGGCGTGTGCGTGGGTTGATGGGCACAGCAAGGTGAAGTGGCGCAATCAGTTCATCTTCAATCTTGCCCTCGCGCGTTTGCAGTGTGGCGTCGAGCTCGATCCGCTTTACAACGTGCAGCTTCACGTGCAGGACGTGAATTTCTTCGAGCAGGGATCGCGCTTGCGTGCGACGTGGCGCGGGCGCGAGCCGCATGTGTTGCACTTCAGCGGCGGCGCGAAACGGAAGTATCCGCAGTGGCAAGGGAAGTTTGCGATTGCGGATCCGTTGGCGGGCAAGACGAGCGGCGACAGTTACGCCGTGTTTGTCGGAGCGTTGCGCGCGTGGCTCGGACGGCATGGCGTAAATGCGCTCGCGTGGTCGTTTTATGGGTTGACGAGTGGCGACAGCGCGTTGGTAAAAGATCCTTCGACCTTGCCGCTGCTTGCGACGTTGCACTATCTGATTCGCGCAAATGGATGTGTGCGTGTTCTCGAGACGGGAACTGCGCGCGGCATCTCGGCAGCGTGTGTCGCTTCTGCAGTTGCGCATCGCGATGGCGGGCGCGTTGTCACACTCGATCCGTTTCTTCATGAGGGACGCGAAGAGCTTTGGGCCATGTTGCCCGAGAGTTATCAGAGCTGCATCGAGGCGCGGCCGATCGACTCGATTGCGGGTATGCAGATGGCGTTGGATGCGGGTGAAGTTTATGAAGCAGTGTTGTTGGATTCGCTACACGAAGCCGAACACGTGTGGGCGGAGTTTCAAGTTGCTACGGAGATCGTTTGTCCCGGCGGCTTGATACTGATTCACGATGCGACTTACGCGGGGGGAACAGTGCCCGCGACGTTGGCTCGCATTGAAGCGGCTGGTTACAACGTCGTGCGACTGTGGGCTGCGGATGGTGGGACGGCTGAAGACGATCATCTCGGTCTTGCTGTTATCGAGAATCGTCGACGACGAGTGCCCGTGATGTTGGAGAGTCAAAATGAATTCGCCGAACGGGTTTCCGCCTGACTTTGAGTCGAGCGACATCGAGATTATACGCGCGGTCGAGCCGTACACGATGACGAGCACGGAGCGGATTTACGCGCTGGTCCATGCGGTCCGGCATGTCGTGCGGAATCGCATCGCTGGCGACATGGTCGAGTGTGGTGTGTGGAAGGGTGGAAGCGTGATGGCGATGGCGTTGACGTTGTTGCAGCTCGGCGCGCGCGACCGATCGCTTTATCTCTTTGACACGTTCGCAGGCATGACGGCGCCGAGCGAGGTAGATGTGGATTACCAGGGACGACAGGCGCACGTGATTCTCGATGCGGTGCGTTGTGAGGCGTCGCAGCAGGAGGTTGAGAAGGCAGTCTTCAGCACCGGTTACGATCCGGAGCAGATCCATTTCGTTCCCGGGCGCGTCGAAGAAACGATTCCGGATCACGCGCCCGCATCAATCGCCTTGCTGCGACTGGATACGGATTGGTACGAGTCGACACAACACGAGCTTCAGCATTTATTCCCGCGACTAGCTCGTGGCGGCGTCATCATCATCGACGACTACGGCCACTGGCGCGGTGCCCGCCAGGCCGTCGACGAATACATCGCTCAACACCAGATCCCGTTATTCCTGCACCGCATCGACTACACCGGCCGCATCGGAGTGAAGTTATGAAGAAGATTTCTCTCGCAGCGGCGCAACGGCGCAGCGAAAGCAGCTTGGAGCCCGGCAGGCGCTGCGCCGTTGCGCCGCTGCGGGAGAAAACTAATAGGAGACCACGATCGTGGCGTACATGGAAGATTCGCTGAACCTGACGTTGGGCCAGATCATTCCGCTCATGCAGCAGCGCATCATGAACGAGTCGACCTACTTCGGGGTGAAGACCTGGAAGTGCCCGATCGATTTCTGGATCTACCAGGAAATGATCTTCGAGCTCAAACCGGACGTGATCGTCGAGATCGGCAATCACTCGGGCGGCAGCACGCTCGCGCTTGCACACATCTGCGATTTGCTCAACAACGGTCGGGTAATTGGCCTCGACATATCGCACGCCGCCGTCCCAAACACAGTAAAAACCCACAAGCGAATCAAACTGATTGAAGGCGACGCGTGCGCTAACTTCGATCGTGTCGCCAAACTAATTAAACCTACGGATCACGTGCTCGTCATCGAAGACAGCTCACACACATTCGAAAACACGCTCGCTGTTCTCGATACCTTTTCGCCACTGATCAAACCCGGCGGTTACTTCATCGTTGAAGACGGCATCTGTCATCACGGTCTGAACGGCGGTCCATCGCCCGGACCATACGAAGCCGTGCAAGCCTTCGTCAGCCGCAACAACTCTTTCATGATCGACAGGAGCCGCGAAGCCTTTCTGATCACGTGGAACCCGAAGGGCTACTTGCGAAGATTGTCATGAAAAAGATCTCAATCGGCATTTACGTCGACGGCGAGATCGAGCGATTGCGCTGGACGCTCACCAGCCTCAATGCCAACGTCCCTGACGAGGTGGAGCTGTTGCTGCTGCTCGATGGCGTCATACTCAACGAAACCGCCGTGCGCGCACTCCCCGGATCAAATCGCTTAAAACTCTCCGGAACGTCAGACGCGCGTGGCACTGCCGCATGTTTCAATCGTCTCGCCTCACTCACAAACGCCGGTGTGCTCGTGTTGCTCGAATCAGGCGTGCAAGTCGCGCCCGGCTGGCTCGATCGTCTACTCGCGGCATTCGACGCCGATCCGCGCAACGGTCTTGCTGGTCCATCGACAAACAACGCGTGGAACGAGCAGTGTGCTTTTCTGCGCTGCTCTGGCAACACTGCGCAGATCATCGCCACGGCAAACGAAGCTGCGAAACGTTTTGGAAGCAAGGTGCGCACACTCGAGCCGCTCTACAGTCTGGGCGATTTCTGTTACGCCGTGCGACGTGAAGTGATCGATGCGGTCGGTGCGGCGGACGAAAGCTACTCGCTCGGTCCATGTTGGGAAATGGACTACAACATTCGCGCGGCGCGCGCGGGCTGGCGCGGCGTTTGGGCCTGCTCGGCTTTTGTGCATCGTCCGCCGTACAGCTCGCGACGCCGGATCGAAGAAGGCCGTCGCTTCCAAAAGAACAAGAAGCATTACCAGGACAAGTTTTGCGGCGCACGTTTGCGTGGTGAGAAGACAGACTATCGCGAGCACTGTCGCGGCGATGCATGTCCAAACTTCGCGCCCGCGGATCTGATCGAGATTAAGCGCGCGTTGCCTTTATCAACGCCGCCGGTAGTTTCGACGCCGATTGAGATCTCGGAGCCGCTCGTGACCTGCATCATGCCGACTCACAACCGGCGCAGCTTTGTTCCGCAGGCGATTCGTTGTTTCCTGCGCCAGGATTATTCGAACCTCGAGCTGCTCGTCGTTGATGACGGGACAGAGTCAATCGCCGATTTAGTGCCAACGAACGATCGCATTCGCTACGTGCGCTTTGATCAGAAGCTGACGATCGGCGCCAAACGCAATCTCGCGAATGAAAAAGCGCGTGGTGAGTTCATCGTGCATTGGGATGATGACGACTGGTATCCGTCGTGGCGTGTGCGCACGCAGATGCGAGCGATGGTCGATCGCGGCGCGGATCTGTGTGGCAGCAGTCGCGTCGCGTATTTCGATCCGGCGCGAGATCAGGCGTGGGAGTATCGCTATCCGTCAACGAAAGGACCATGGGTCGCCGGTAACACGCTTGCGTATCGCAAGAGCTTCTGGAGCGGACACAAGTTTCCCGACATTCAGGTTGGCGAAGACTCGCGCTTTGTGTGGTCCAGCAAAGGACGTGCGCTCGTGGATCTCGCCGATCCGGGTTTGTGCGTGGCGACTGTCCATTCAAACAACACGAGCCGGAAAAACGTGAACGCGGTTTACTGGCATGCGCAGCCGCGCGACTACATCGATTCGCTAATCGGCGACGATGTTTATTTTTATCGCCCGGTGGAAACGTCGTGGCCGCTCGTGTCGTGCATCATGCCGACGTACGAGCGGCGCCGTTACATCCCGCAGGCGTTGCAATCGTTTTTGCAGCAGGATTACCCGAATCGCGAGCTGATCATTGTTGACGACGGTATGGATGCGATCGGCGATCTGGTTGAGAGAATGCCGAACGTTCGATATTTCCACGTCGCGCGCACGTCGATCGGTGCGAAGCGCAATCTCGCGTGCAAACATGCGGCAGGCGAGATCATCGCGCACTGGGATGACGACGACTGGTACTCACCTGATCGATTGCGTTACCAGGTTATGCCGATCATCGCGGGCAAGGCTGATTTGACCGGGCTCGAGAATGCGTTTGTGCTCGAGTTGCCGCGCGGTGATTTCTGGACCACGGAGCCGGCGCTGCACCAACGTTTGTTCGTTGGCAATGTTCATGGTGGTACGCTCGTTTATCGGAAGGAGCTTTGGTCGCAGGGGCTTCGCTATCCGGAGATCAACCTCGCGGAGGACGCGTGGTTGCTCATGCGTTCGACGCGCCAGGGAAAGAGACTAGTGCGTCTGTCGAATCCCGGCGTGTTTGTATACGTGCGGCACGGGCACAATGCATGGCGCCAGTTCGCGCCCGGAACGTTTATCGATCCGAAAGGCTGGCAGCGGATCTCGACGCCGCCGCACTTTCCTGTTGATGTGCTTGAGTTCTATAAGACCGCCAGTGGAGGAAGGTAATCGTAGACAGGATTAACAAGATGTTTACATGATTATCATGAAAAATCTTGTAAATCCTGTCTAAGTCTTACTCACTTCTCAACGCGACGATCGGATCGACGCGTGTCGCGCGGCGTGCCGGAATCAAACAAGCCAGCAGCGCTACCACCAACAACACGATCGACACACCAGTGAACGTGAGCGGATCCGTCGGCGACACGCCATAAAGCAGTCCAACCATCACGCGCGACAGTGCGATCACGCCAATCAAACCAAGCGCGAGACCGATCAACGTCATCGTCATTCCCTGTCGCACAACCATTCGCAGCACGTCAGTGCGTTTCGCGCCGAGAGCCATACGAATGCCGATCTCCTGTGTACGCCAGCTCACCGAATAACTCATCACGCCGTATAGACCAACGGCCGCGAGCACGAGCGCGACGCCTGCAAAAATGCCGAGCAGCATCATGTTGAATTTTCGTGGAGCGACTGACGTCCTCAACATCTGTTCGAGTGTTTGTGTGCGCCAGATGATCTGCTGCGGATTGAACGCTTTCACTTCCGCGCGTGCCGCCGGCGTCAGTTGCGACGCATCTTCCGTCGTCGATCGAATCACGAGATTCAAGCGACGCTCCGGTTTCTGAACGAACGAAAAATACATCTCCGGTTGCACGTCACTATCGAGCCCCTTGCGTCGCACGTCGTCGACAACACCGACGATCTCGCGCGGCGTCTTGTTCTTGCCATCAAGAATGATGCGTTTGCCGATCGCGTCTTCGTTTGGAAAGTAAACCTTCGTGAATGCTTTACTGACGACCATCACTTGCGGCGAATTCGCTGTATCGCTGTCAGTAAAAACGCGTCCACGCAGCAGTGCGATATCCATCGTTCGGAAATAGTCGTTGCCGGCGACCGTGTAGTCAGCAACCGCTTCCTCGCCTGGTTTGTATGGCTCGCGACCTTCGACTTGAAAGCTCACCTCAATGTCGTTTTCACTTAACGGCACGTTGCTCACCACTGAAGCATCGCGCACGCCCGGCACCGCCTTCATGCGCGCGATCAGTTGTTGAAATGCGGCTACACGCTCTTCCGTTGTTTTGTACGTTTCTCTACTCAGCGGAATGTCGAGCGCGAGCACGCCTTTCGGGTTGAAGCCGGCGTCCGTTCGAAGTAAACGCCAGAAGCTATTGATGAGCAGTCCGGCGCCTGTGAGCAACATCAACGACAACGCCACTTCAGACACGATCAAGGCGCTGCGCATCCGGTTGCGGCCGTCGTAAACGCCACGCCCGCTTTCTTTGAGCATGTTGCCGGGCGCCGGTTTGGACGCGTGTAGCGCGGGCGCGAAACCAAACACGATGCCGGTCAAAGTTGCGAGTCCGAGCGTGAAGAAGAGCACATAGCGGTCGACGCCAACGTCGCGCAATCTCGGAACGTCGGCTGGTCCATAAGCCACGAGCAGATCAGTGCCCCACGTCGCGAGCAGCAGACCGACGGCGCCGCCGGCTAACGCGAGCAGAACGCTTTCCATCAAGAGCTGGCCAGCGATGCGACGACGACTCGCGCCGAGCGCCATGCGAATCGCGATCTCTTTCCGTCGAGAAACGGCGCGCGCGAGCAGTAAGTTGGCGACGTTTGCGCACGCGATCAGCAGGACGAGCCCGACTGCGCCGAGCATGACGAGCAGCGCCGTGCGATAGTCGCGCGTGACGTCTTCATGCATCGACACGGTGTTGAAAATGACGTTTGTGTTTGAGACTGGCGACGACTGCTCGATTTGCCGAGAGATTAGATCGAGATCTGCTTTTGCCTGCTCGACGGTCGCGCCGGGTTTGAGTCTGCCAATGACTGGCAGAAATCTGTTTGCGCGTTCGTCGCGGATTTCTTTCGTCATGAACGTGGCGGCGAAGAGTGGCTCCCAGAAGTCCTGGTTGTCATCACTGATCGGAAATTCGAAGCCCGCCGGCATCACGCCAACGACTGTCGTCTTGCCGCCGAGGTCGATCTCGCGGCCGATGATGTTTGGATCGCCAGCGTAACGCCGTTGCCAGAACGCGTGACTGATCAGCACGACCGGCGCTGCGCCGGGCTTGTCTTCGTCGGGAGTGAAAACGCGGCCGAGCTCGGGCTTCACGCCAAGGACGTTGAAGTAGTCGTAAGTAACCATCGCGCCGAGTAAACGTTCGGGCTCATTGCCATCGGTGGAGAACGTGCCGGAGCCTTGATACGTGGCCACGTATTGGAGCGTCGTCGAGGATTTCTGTACGTCGAGGAAGTCGGGCACTGAAAAGGTGCCACGCCCGTCGAGGGTCTGATTGCGTTGCTCACTCGCGATGTTGACGAGTTGTTTGGGCTGTGGGAACGGAAGCGGTTGCAGCAGGACCGTGTTAACTACGGAGAAGATCGCGGTGTTCGCGCCGATCCCGAGCCCAATCGCGATGATAGCGACGGCGGTCAGGCTCGGTTTCTTCCACAACATGCGCGCCGAGTAGACGAGGTTCTTCCAAAGCACGTCCATATAAGATCCTTTGTCTGACGTAATGCGAACGGAATTGATCGCCTCCTCAGAATCAAGGCTCGTGCCAACTGTATTTGGTGGGAATTTGAATTGATCAGGCGTGAATGAGTCTTTTTAATTTCGTAAATGAGACTAGTCGATCCCATTTTCGTCAAACCCGATCGACGGCGCTGCGGACCGATCCCAGAGGTCTTGACTTGAACGATTATGTGTCAGTCAGTGGAAGCAGTGGCTGAATGAACCTTTGGACTTCAACCAAGTGTCTAGTTCAGACAACTCTCTCAAATCTCAAATGAGGAAAAAGTCCACTGTCGGGATCGCAAAGAAATTACAACTTGACACTTAGTTGAACCGGCATATGATGCGGCTTTCACAGTGGCTAACCTCCTGAAGCCACATTTCCAAAAACTAATTCGGTTGCATTCTTCGGGGGCAAGATGTTGAAGAGATTTATCGCACTCGCGATAGCGAGTACAGCATTGGCGCTGGCAGCGACCTTCTATGCGCGCGTGCCGGCAGTGCAGACCGGAGGGGAAGTCGATGGCAGCTTATTCACGCTCTCTGGGCGAGCCGCGGCTGCTGCTGCACAGGGCGAGTTGTTTGTAGATCTTACGATGAGCGGAGACTTCGATTCCGTCGCGAGTCTTGACGATGCATTCGCGCGTTATACCGTCTCGGTAGGCGAACCTGTCCTCACCAAAAGCTACGTAATAGACGACATCGGGATCGCCACGTGGTACAAGGTGCGGGTCAGTGAAACGCTCTCGCAAAAACCTCTGTTCCAATGTTCTAACTGCGGTCCACTCTCTATGCCTGATCCACCGTCTGATCTTCTCCCGTTAAACACCGATGAGATCCTTATCTATCGGCCCGGAGGAACGGCCGAGGTAAGTGGGGTGACATTCAACGAGGACGTAGAGCAGTTTCCGGCCTTCAATGTTTCGCAAAAGTATCTGTTGTTCCTCAATTACGATTCTTCGAAGAAAGTGGCGACTCCGGCTATTGGGCCAACCGGCGTTTTCGCAGTCACCTCTACCGACGTGCTTACATCCTTCCTGACCGACGGCGACGGCCTAGTTATCAGCAACGCGGTTTCGGACGGGATGTCCGTGCGTTTCGGCAATAACCTGACTCAACTCAGGAACTATCTTAATCCACCGCCATCGTGCGATCCCGACGGCTCGCGAGCGCAGTCCTGCTATGACAGTGGAGGGACTTGGACTGCGAGCACGTGTTACTGCAAGCCCGCTTTCGATCCGTGCTTACGAAAGCCGTGGCTTTGCGAGTGAAGGGAGTAGACGATGTCGAGCAACAACATGTTTGATGTAACTCACAAAAGGCCGTCCGTTATGAGATTCGTATTGTGCCTCGTCTTGGGCGTCTATTCGTTGGGCCTGATCTCTTATACGCTTTCCGAGTTCGTAAGCGCGGAGGCCGCGTGTACGCATTGCTTTAAAGGAGAGGGTGCCTTCGCCGGCGGCACTGGTCCTAACGGCGAAGCAAGCACCGCGACGAATCGCTACGTAAACGTGGCCTATGTCGGCGGCACTGGTCCTAATAGTTTTAGCGGAAACGACGCAACCAAAATCTCTAACGCTATCGATACCGCCGCTGGCGCCTGGAATAATGCCGTTGCCGAAGACGGAACAAGTAGAGCTCCGTATAACGTCCAACAGACGAGGCTTGCCAGTAAGGTAAATGTCACAATCGGGTTGGTTGACCGCATACCTGGTAAGAACCCCGGCGATCCCGATGCTTGCGGTGGCATCATCGTCACCCCTGACGCTAACGGGAACGTCAAGGAAGCCACGATGCTAATCCCGAAGAATATATTCAATAGCCTTACACAGGATGAGATCGCAAAGATCGTCGAGCACGAACTCGGCCACTTCTTTGGACTCGAGAACATCGGAGACAGCAGCACGGGCCAGTGCGAGAGCATCATGGATAAAGCTAACGATGCCTCATGCAAGGTCAAGAACAATATCAGCAAGGGTGACGTCAGCACGGTACTGAAGCATGTCAATAACAACAATAGCTGTGACAGAAAACGAAAAGGCGGCCTAAACCCGATAGGCGGTGGTGGTCCCGTCGAGCCACCGATTCCCTACTATTACCCGACGATCTGCTACTACTTCATTCTGGAAGTCCCTCACTACAACGAGGGAAGATACATGTACAGCGATTATTACCTTGAGGACGTTATTTGCTTTTAGCGGCGGTGAAGTCGCTTCGGCTGATCGGGGTTGCAATGAAACAAAATAAAATCCTTAACTACTTCTCCATAACTCTCACGGCCTTGCTGGTCGGAGCAATCGTGCTGGTTATTCTCGGGCTTGGGACCAGGCAGCACCAGCCTGCTCCGGCGACGACTGCCGATCAGACCCTCAAAGCGAAAGCGAAAGAGGACCGTCGCTTCATCATGACCGAAAGACCGGTCGGGCCGGGCCGTTATACAAGTCTTTCGGCGTTGGTTGGAGAAAGTGCCGCCGTTCTCATCGGCACGCCACAAACCAATATTTCCAAGTTGACAGCGGATGGCACGAACATCACACTCGACTATCAGATCAAGGTTGAGTACGTTTACAAAGGGAACTTGCGGGAGAGCGACATAATCACCATCAGCTTGCCAGGCGGCATGGTGAAATTTGAGGACGGTAGCACCGCTGAGGTAAGGACGCCTGGTTTCAGGAAAATACAGGATGGAAAAACCTATGCGCTCTTTCTCGCTACGAAGGCCAATAACGCATTTGTGCCGATCGGCGGTCCACAAGGAATTTTCGAGATCCCGACTACGAACGTCACACGGGCTGTCAAGTCTCATACATTGGTCCCCAATGATCCGGTGTTGAAGTACAACGGCATGAACGTGAAGGATTTCTTTAAAGAGCTTCGTCGAGCGGTCAAAGATAACACCGCGAAGTGATACGTCAGTTCGTCGATAGCGCGAATGATTAGATACGTGGAGATGGATATGCATTCCAAGTTGCGTCGCTTGATTGGTTGCGTGCTGCTGTTGTTGGCATTCGCTACTGTTAACGCACAGCAGCGCACGCAGAACATATTCGAGACAGTACCGTTAGACTCACGTCCACGGTTGGTTGAGAGGTTGAGCGAATATGTAACGTATGAGAGGACGCGACAGTACGAAAAGCTGTATGAATTACTCTATGAGCGCAACGACAAGAATGCCGGCAAGGAAGTCTACTCGAAGTCGCGGGTGGAGGCTGAGGGTCGGAGAGGTGTTGTTCAGGAGTTTACGCCTACGTCTATCATTGGCACCACGATCAACGAAGGCGACCCACCAACTTTCAGTTTAAGGGGGGAGGCGAAAGTGTTTTTGAAAGGCCGGACTGTTAAAAAGGAAATGAGTATAAGTGCCAGACTTCAAGACGGAGAGTGGTATTTCTCTGAGTTATTAGAATCCTACCTTCATCTAGATTGAAACTGATTATCACTTCTTCACTGGTCGCCCGCGGCTGAGATGCTTTGCGGGCGATTCAGTTCAGCTAATGTCTCAGGAATGAATCATCTGTCGAATCTATTCACGTTAATAGTGAGTACGTAGTAAGGCCTTCTCCAGACTTACTGGAGCTCCTGAGTTCTCTTTTTCAACCACTTTGAGTCTCTTGAAGCATAAAAGTGTCCAATCCGGCCAATTAATGGCTCAAGTTACAGTCTTTCATGGATTGAAGAAATGATTGGTGGAGCCGAGGGGGATCGAACCCCTGACCTCATGACTGCCAGTCATGCGCTCTCCCAGCTGAGCTACGGCCCCATTTGCGGAGATTGAGTCACCGTAAACCGTTGACACAGAATAGCCAGCGTCCATAACTGAGTCAAGCTACTGATTGATCGTAACTGCACTCATTTGCTGTTTTGTGTGCCGGGAGTGTGCCAACCGTAGAAATCGGCCAGAATTTCAGCCGTAGAGCAGACGTTCCAACTTCTCGGACGCACCCTTCTGCATAGTTGGCAGAACGTGGGAATAAGTATCCAGCGTAAGCGTGATGCTTGCGTGGCCCAAGCGTTCGCTTACTATCTTCGGGTGCTCATTCGCTCCGAGTAGTAGTGACGCGCAGGTATGACGCAGATCGTACAAGCGGAAAGTCTCGGAAAGTCCGGCGCGCTTGAGTGTGGGTCTGAAATGGCGGAGGGTTAGATTTCTCAGGTTTAGAGGGTTGCCTTCGCGTGTTGCAAACACGAGATTGTGAGTGGCGTACCTTGCTCCTGCTTTCAGTTTTATTTCTGATTGCTTTGCTCGATGCGTCTTTAGCGCCTTGCTTACGGATTCAGGAAGCGGCACCGTTCGGCGGCTGCGCGTCGTCTTAGGTTCGCCAAAGTACCATCCACCGCCCTTGCGCCAAACAATAGTCCGCGTGACGGTAGCAATTCTCGCGTCAAGATCAACGTCAGACCACTTGAGTGCCAAATACTCTTCGGGGCGCATGCCGGTTGCAATGGCAAAAGCAAACAGCGTCCCGTATTCATCATCCTGTGCGGCACAAAGGAACTTAGTGACTTCATTTGGAGCTAGTGCCTGCATTTCCTTACGTTCTATTCTTGGAAGCTCGACCGCATCGCAGGGATTTCGTGGCAGCATATTCCAGCGTACCGCTTGCTTGAGCGCAGAGCTGAGGATGGCGTGAGTGTAGCGTATCGTTCGCGGCGATAGGTCACGTTCGGCCATCTCCGAGTATAGGGCTTGTACGTCAAGAGGTCGCAAATCCGAGAGCCTTTGAGCACCTATGCGAGGGCGCACGTAACTTTCCAGCTTTGCTGAATAGTCATCGAACGTCCGTTCCCTTAGGCGTGGCTTGGCTGCTGTTGTGAGCCATTTGTCCAAGTACTCCCCGACTGTGAGCTTGAGAGGTTCTACAAAAGTACCGGTGCTGATTTGTGTCAGTGTTGCGTTCAGGTACGTCTCAGCGTCTTTCTTGTTGCCTTTGATTGTTTTGTTGCGATAGCACCGCTTACCGGTACCATCTCTGCCGGTAAAGACACGCACCAGCCAAGTCTTATCTCCACGCTTGATTATTTGTCCTGCCATTCAAGCCTCCGATTTTTTGTCCGACTAATATACACGGATGTGTACATTCAATCCACCAGATTCTTACACAGTTGTGTACACAACTATTTCAGTGATAGTTTCACATAATGATCATTTCAAGGATCCGCCAATTTGCCGAAGGGCGGGGCATTGAGAATGCGAATCAACTCAAAGACGCACTCAATATCTCGCCCACACTCGCGGCTCGCTTGTGGCGAGGTGACTTTTCTCAAATAGGAATGATCACGCTTGATCGACTGTGCCGCGAGTTGAAGTGTCAGCCTGGGGATCTCTTGCAATATGTTGCAGCTCGGAGCAAACGATAGAAACCGTTCGAGAGTGCTCGGATACCAAGTTACTCACCTGCTCACCCTCCTAAGCAATGACGGAGTGAGCATCTTCCACATGCAAATCTTGGTAGGATGGAGCGCCATTCTTGAAGTTACTCACTTGTTCATCATCTATGGCGTCGAGTGACTGAGCATCTTCCGGTGTCGAGTAGTAACCGTACTTTATTGGAATTAAATCACTGCGTTTGACCGCCGCCTTGAGGTGCTTTCCAATCTGTTGAGGGGAAATCACTCCCTTCAAAGCCTTCACTATGTCACTTCGCTTAACCGGACGGCCAAAGCCTCCGACGATTTCAACAAGCCGCTGATAGCTAGTGAGTTCTTTAGCTGGCGCTTTATGAGTGTTGACGAACCAGCGGGCTTCTCTGTCCAGTTTGAGTAAAACGTCCGAAAATTTTTGGCCCTTGACCTTTGCGCAGCTAAGACTGACTAAATCTGGATCGTTCGCATCCTGTTTCAGAAGAAGAACCATTCTGGCGGCTGCTCCTATAGCCGACGCACCCCGACCTCGATAAGCTTTTGTACTAGCTTGAGAGTCCTCGGATAGCTTGCCGATGTGATGGAGAAGCAGAATGGCAGCGCCTGTGTCGGACGCAAGTTTAGCCAGTGGCTTCATGACCTTCCGAGCTACTTCGGAATTGTCGTTCTCGTTATTGAGGGAAAACAAACTAACCATCGTATCTAAGATTATTAGATCGGGGTTAATCTGTGCGGCTTTCTCTTGAAGCCACTTCAAATGATTGCGCTTCGTGAGGTCAAGTTGATCCCCATTAACCGTAGTGTCACACGCAAGATGAAAGTTCTGATCAACTAAAGTCGTTTTCCCATCGTTCCAATCACGCAACATTCGCGTGATGTCTGCTTGCAATCTAACCATTCGGCTTTCCCCATCGATATACAAAACTCTTCGACCGCCTTCCTTCGCCTCGACCAGCGGCGCAAAGCTGCCTCCTGTCGCCAACATCAACGAAAGGTTTAGTGATAAGGTGGTCTTACCCACATCAGTGCTGGCAAAGACCACGCCGACCTCGCTTGCTTCGAGCTCTGAAATGATCTTTTCGCGCATCTCAAAATGTGCTGTGGAGAATTCGCGCCACGACCAAACACGACTCTCACTCTCGTTGCTGGCGCTTGGTTGCGTCGGCAAGCCAAGAGATTCGAGAATCCTTGCTGTTTCACACTTATTCATACAGCCGTAAGCATTTGTATTGAGATTCACAAATAGAGCTTTGTTGCCTTCGCCGTTATGGCATAGTCCCTTTGCGTGAAGCCATGTACCGTCGCTCGATAGTGTCCTCGACTTCAATGCTCGGATGCGACGGCGAGCTTCCGCATTTAGCGCGTCCCACGTTGTAAGATCGAGCATGGAGGTGTTGGCCCTATGATCGTCGGCGGCAGACTCGGAAGATGCCGGAAATGCTTTCCGCATCTGGCTCACGGTATAACGCAAATCCTTCTCAAACTTAACGAGTGAAACAGGCTTATACGAGTACGTCTCTTTTTCAGAGTCGTAACTGACATGATCAAAAAAGGGTAGCCGCATCACACGAGACGGATTCTTGATACTCTCGTCGCTATGGAAATAATCAATCAGTCTTTGCTGCACATCTCGCCACTCTTTCTCACCGCAATCTCCATTAATTAGCCAATAGGCGTGAACGCTTCTTAACGTCTCAACTCGAATGGATGGAACCAACGGACAAGAATCGAGTCGTGCGTGTTGTTCGCTTATCGAAAGATCATCATTCTCCGCAAAGAACGCATTGTAACGATCAATATCGGTGTCGGTATCTCCGCCCGAATTGACGACAAAATATAATCCTCTTTCTTCGTTTGCTTGGATTAGCCGCTCATTCAAAGCAGGCAATGTCATCAACTGATTTCGTGTCCCGGCAACACTCCGAGCAGAGACAGCGTCGCAGCCCTTTGCTGCGAAAGCACGAAAACGAATTGATTCGTCGGCATCGGGAAAGAACGCATTCAGGAAAACACTCAGCTTTTCAGAATCGACCGTCTTTGACTGATTGGACATTAGTTTGCGCCCTCCTGTGTAGTGAGTCGCGAGGAGTTAGAGCGACTGATCCAATCCCGCAGACAGTCTTCATCAAATCTGATTTGCCGTAGACCTAACGTGATTGACGGAATCGCACGAGTTCTGGCGAGTTCATATACTCTCGCCTTTGATACTTTGAGAATGCTTGCAACTTCACTTGCCGTAAGCAACTTCATATAACTAGTGTAGTGCGTCACAAATAAGGGAACAACGAAACGTTAGCGTCGTGTTAACCTGCAAGGAGGTAGACACGATGCGAATCGCAGCCGCAGTTGAGCT